>Ga0265293_10000610_pt1 | contig 83969 bp, 75 predicted proteins | sample Munlanlewell138R_FD_192505 | JGI IMG/M metagenome (GOLD analysis project Ga0265293, IMG submission 192505) | Leachate microbial communities from a municipal landfill in Southern Ontario, Canada - Leachate well 138R | ecosystem: Engineered > Solid waste > Landfill > Unclassified | place: Canada... | reverse complement strand
GTTGAAACTCAAGTTTTATTTAGTCATGTACAAAAGTACACTCCTGCATAAAACTCTTCTTTCGCCTTGTATTTCATTCTTTTATATTCATCTTAGTTTTGCTTGTAGGGGGAAGTATTTTATAATTCAATAATTTCAGCATAAATGTTGAAACTCAAGTTTTATTTAGTCATGTACAAAAGTACACTCCTGCATAAAACTCTTCTTTCGCCTTGTATTTCATTCTTTTATATTCATCTTAGTTTTGCTTGTAGGGGGAAGTATTTTATAATTCAATAATTTCAGCATAAATGTTGAAACTATTTAGAATTTATAAATAAAAAAAGCCCCGACAATTTGTCGAGGCTTTTTCATTATTATGAAAACTTAATTAACGTTTCACTACTTTAAAGATTTTCTGACCTTCTTCGTTGTATACTCTTAATGTATACACTCCAGTATTCAGATTTCCTAAGCTAATTGTAGCTTCAGTAGTATTTTTTAAAGCACTATTTTCAACAAGTACTATACGTCCGTTCATATCCAATACTTCAACTTTTAATGCTGCAATATTTGTTGGATTAACAATGTGAAGCACATCTGTTGTTGGATTTGGATAAACTGATAAGTTCACCGCCATCTCTTCTTGGATATTAGAAGTACAATCAGGACTTGCATCTACAACCACTTCTACAAAAGCTGTATCCGCATCACACACTCCGTTAGAAGTGATGTACATATAGTTGTAGCTTGCTCCAAGGCTTGGTGCTGTAGGCTGTGAAGTTCCTAGTAAATTACCATTGTAATCATACCAGTCTCCTCCCATATCCACATTTCCTGATAAAGCAGCGTATAAATTAATTGGTGCTCCTGCACATACAGTAATTGAACCACCATTTCCTGCTGAAGACTGATTAAACACGTTGACAACCGCAACTGTTGTATCTGAAGAGTTATAACAGAAACCATCAACAATATACAGCACTTCATGAGCTCCTGCTGGCAATGTACCAATAGCAAACATTGTGTCGTCTTGTATCAATGCTTGGTTAGCAGGGTAAGCCCAACGTCCAAAGTCATTATCGTGCGTAATGATTCCATCTGTTAAATCAATAGCACCATCCAATCTACATACTTCTACAGTACCGTCCGTACCAGTTGATGGCACACACACACCGAAACAAACATCCTCAATGAAAATAACTGAATTATCACCAGCTGATGGTGGGATATTGAACGCAATATAAACATCACCTGTGTAGCTTGATAAATCTATAGATGTATCCAAAAATACTTCGTTAGAATACGCAGCTAAATCCATTAAAGTATCGGTAAAATCTGCAGGGTTTTTCCCAGTTGTTGATAACAGAACTTGAAATTCTGTAGGATATACAGTATAACTATCATAAACTCTATAAGCAAAATTTAATGCTTCAACACCAGTTAAAGTTATTGCTGGTGAGATTAGATAATCGTCATTTGTATTCCAGTATGTGTCAAACCCCATGAACTTGTTGTCAGGATCAGTTGTGTAATTCCACAAATTCCACACTTCTCCGTCATTATTATTATCAAGGATAGTCCATAAGTCAACTGTTGGTGAACCAACATTGAAGTCCTCACAGAAACCTAATGCTGGAATTGGGTTTGGTTCTGTAGTAAATTGTTGATTTGCCCAATAACTCAGGTCTCCACTTCCACAATCTGACTGAACACGCACTTCGTAAGAAGTAGTATCACTTAAACCGGTAATTGTATATGGATTTGTAACACCATTTACAGTTGTTCCTGATCCAGGTGTAAACCCTACTGGACCATATTCGATATTCCATGTTGTTGAAGCATTATTATTTGTCCATGCAACATCAGCTGAAGTCGTAGTTATATTCGAAACAACAACATCACTTGGTGGAAAACATGTCGGCGTTGCAACTACTGTTAAATTAAAATCAACAGTTGAACCCCAGCTTTCATTACCACATGCAGAAGGGTTAGCTGTAGAACTCCATCTACCACGTATCCTAACACGATAATCTCCTTGAGGTGTTCCTGATGGAACAGTAAAAGTCAATAACCTCTGACCACCAGATCCAAATTGATAATCAACTAATTCAGCTGGTTCATCAAACTGTAAATTGTTATTCCAGTCTACCCAAATTTTAACACCATTTGAACCGTCAGAATAATTAGTATTTATATCAAATACTTGTCCTTCATAAGCTTCAAAAGTTTGAGTTGTTTCATCTGCATAAGAACCCGCAGGTTGACTTGAGGCTGAATATGAGATATTCGTTATTGCACCACTAGAAACAATAGAAGTTAGGTATTCTCCATAAGATGTAGAAACACCACAGTACCTTGTATCAAAAGCAAAAGGACCAGCCCATGCACTTGTATCACCAACTGCACAAACAGAACGAACGTAGAATCCATAATCTGTATTTCCTGTCAATCCTGTTATAGGATGTGGGTTAGCCGTAGCACTTTCAATATTTCCAGATCCTAGAGTAAATCCAGCTGGACCATATTGAACTTGCCATTCAGTTGCTGAACCATTTTCAGTCCAACCTAAATCAGCAGTAGTTGATGAATTAACTGTTGCCATCAATCCAGTTGGTGCTAAACATGTTGGTTGTGTGGTAAAGTTGATAGGTCCTAATGTATCTGAAAGACCATCAGTTCCACAATCAGCCCAAACATAAACATCATACGTTTGTTCAGGAGACAACCCTGTCAATGTAAATGGATTATCTGTTGTATTTTCAATTGTAGACGTTCCGTTTCCAGGTGTAAATCCTAAAGTATCGAATTCGATTACCCAGTTTGTAGTACCGTGTGCATCCCATGCAACAACTGCTGTATCTGCTCCGATATCACTAACCGTTAAGTTAGTTGGTGCAGGACAAACTGGTTGCGTTGTAAAGTTGATCGGACCTAATGTATCTGAAAGACCATCAGTTCCACAATCAGCCCAAACATAAACATCATACGTTTGTTCAGGAGACAACCCTGTCAATGTAAATGGATTATCTGTTGTATTTTCAATTGTAGAGTTTCCGTTTCCAGGTGTAAATCCTAAAGTATCGAATTCGATTACCCAGTTTGTAGTACCGTTTGCATCCCATGCAACAACTGCTGTATCTGCACCAATATCACTAACCGTTAAGTTAGTTGGCGCAGCACATGGTGGTAGTGTTGTAAATGAAACAGGACCAGAAATTAGTGATGTACCACCAACTCCACAATCAGCCCATACATAAATACTGTATGTTGCTGCTGGATCTAAACCAGTTAAAGTGTGCGGAATAGTAGATGTATTCACCTCTGCGTTTACGCTTGAACCTTGAGTAAATCCTAAGGTATCGTATTCAATTACCCAGTTTGTTGCAGAGTGACCATCCCATGTTATTACAACAGAGTTTGATTCAATATCTGAAACTACAATATTCGTAGGTTGCTCACAAGCAATGTCTGTTGTAACCGTTACAGGACCAGCAGGTTGACTTGGACCATCTGTTCCACCACATTCAGCAATTACATAAAAGTCATATTCTGTATCAGAATCTAAACCTGTAATTACTGTTGGAGGAGCAGTAACTGTTATACCAGTACCTAAAGCAAATCCAGCAGGACCATATTCAACAGTGAAAGTTGAAGCTCCACCAACTGGAACCATCCATGTTAATTCAACACTACTTTCTGTCTTTTCTACAAGCGCAAATGAGGTAGGTACAGCACAAGCTACAAGCGTTGTGAAGCTACCTTTTACTTGAGAAGAAAACGTTGCATCTGAACATTCTCCAGAAACATAATAATCATAATCTTGATCAGAAATCAATCCTGTTAGAACAGCGAATGTATCAGCTACATTAACTGTTGTTCCAGTTCCTGGAGTAAATCCAGCAGGACCATATTCAACATTAAAGCTTGGTGCTGAAATTGAATCATTCCAAGAAACAGTTGCACCAAACTTACCTTCGTCAGAAGAAGCCAAGTCGTATGGAGCATTACAGTTAAATGTTTGAATAGAGATATTATCTACAGCTGCTGGAGGTTGTTGTCCAAAAGAACCATCATTTTTCCATTGAAAAACTAAACGAAATGTTTCTCCAGCATATTCATCAGGAATTGAAAATGATTCGTTTTGGAAAGGTACATTCTCACTTAAATTACCAGTTAAGTTAATAACTCCAGTTGGAGCAGTCCCAGAAGCACTCAATGCAGTTCCAGGTGCTGGAATAGAATCTATAGGAAGTGCCCATACAATTAAATTGTCAAATGATGTTTCTGCATCAGCTTGCCAATCAAATGACAATTTTGCTTCTAGATAAGTAGCAGGCATTGTAATGTCACGGTAAGCAAATGATCTAGAAGTACTGTTGTTGGTATAAGCATAAGTTGCTCCACCATCATTTGTAACATACATAGCGTTAGAACCACCATTATTTATAGCAGAACCTACAAACCATTGATTAGTTTGTGATCCATTAAGAATAGTCCATTCTGAACCACCTGTTTCAAAATCTTCATTCCAAGGGAAAGTAGAAACTGGAATTTGAGCTGCTGGTGGAGTCGTTATAGTCAAAGGGCCTTCCCAAAAGCTTTGGTCACCAGGACCACAATCTGCTTGTACGTAAATATCATAAGATGTATTACCAGAAAGACCAGATAGAGATGATGCTTGCGTAGTATTCCCATTATCAGCAACAACCTCAGTTGATGTTCCTGGAGTAAATCCTGTTGGACCAACTTCCACATTCCATGTTGTTGCAGAACCATTTTCTGTCCAGTTCACATCAACACTTGAAGTGGTAATAGCAGTTTGAGCTAAAGCTGAAGGTTGTGGACAAGTTGGACCTTCCCTAACCTCAACATCATCGATATCTAGACCATGTGCCCAATTGGAGGTTCCTTCAAAAGCAATGTAGTAATCTGCTGATGCATCGGGTAAGTTTAAAGAAACTTCTGTCCATGAAGCATGTTCAGTAGTATAGCTTTGACCAATTTGTGTCCAACTATCTGTTGCAGAAGCTTTATAATACACTCTTAACTCATCAATATCTCCAAACCAATTTTCATTCGCAAAATAGAAACTCAATTCTGGATTTGCTAAAGAGGTGATATCCAATTGTGGAGTGACTAACTTTGTTGAGTTACCGCTTGTCCCGGTTCTAAACTCCGCCATCCCAGTACCTGTTCGCGGTGATACGTTTCCACTTCCATTAGCTGCAACTATCTGCCAGTCCACTGTTCCTGACTCATATTCTTGTGTCCATCCTGCGGGAATATTTCCGCCTTCAAACCCTTCCGAATAGGGAAAGGTTGAAATCTGTCCGAAAGTCAATGTTCCGAAACAGAACATAAGCAGTCCAAACAAAGATGTTCGAACTACATTAAAATTAAAGTAAAATGTTTTCATAAACTAACTTTTTAATTATTAAATATTGTTAAGCAAATCATCGAATATTCGAAAAAATAGCAAAACTTTTAATCGCAAATATAAACATTATTCCGTTCAACAACAAAGAAGTCCGTTCAAATTAAGATTATTGTAAATATTTAGTTGCAATTATTAAGAATATTCAGGTGTTGGTCGTTAGAAAATACACAAGGTTTTATTATGCAACTAATAATTAATTGACATCAAAAGAGCACGTTAAGAATTAACTTATTTTTGAATAAAATAGAAATTTTGACAGTACTTTTACCGATAATTATTGAAATTCATAAGGATGGAGGAAGCGGTATTTATATGAAAATTTGTCCTTTTTGGGATGATGACGATTATTAATTCAATATAAAAGGAGTATTCAATATAAAAGGAGTATTAGATGTTTCACTTTTCCTAAACTTAAAATCTATGACATTCTTTAATGGAGGTGGTTCAATAATTTTTGATAAAATCAAAAGAAAAAATTAACATTAGTTATTTGAAACCCAAAGAAAGCAACTTCAGGAACACATTAATAGAATAAAAAGAAGATACTACAATTGGAAGTTTATGTTTGAGTCAACTAATACTCCAAATTAGTATTTTGTCAATTGATTCAGCCCCTCTAAATTGGCATCATTACCGATTACAATAAAAAGGGAACTGTTTGTTTTTTCAATTTTTGGGTATATCTACGACAACAACTTTCTTAAACTGACTTTCTCATCAATCATTCCTCGCAATTCTGAAATATTTATGCGGATTTGTTCCATTGTATCTCTGTCACGTACTGTTACAGTGTTATCTTCTAATGTCTGGTGGTCAACTGTAACGTGAAAAGGTGTTCCAATCGCATCTTGTCGTCTATATCTTTTACCGATTGAATCTTTTTCATCATATTGGCAGTTGAAATCAAATTTTAATTCATCGATGATTTCCCTTGCTTTTTCTGGTAATCCATCTTTTTTTGTTAGAGGTAAAACCGCAACTTTGTATGGGGCAATAGCAGGAGGTAAAGCCAAAACAACTCTTTCAGAACCATCTTTTAGTGATTCATTTTTTAGCGCAGCACTGAAAACAGCTAAGAATAATCTATCTAAACCAACGGATGTTTCAATAACGTAAGGAATATATTTTTCTTGTGTTTCTGGATCATAATATTGAATATTCTTTCCAGATAATGTAGCGTGTTGCTTTAAATCATAGTCGGTTCTTGAATGTATTCCCTCTAATTCTTTGAATCCCATAGGGAAATTAAATTCAATATCAGTTGCTGCATTGGCGTAGTGGGCAAGATTTACATGGTCGTGGAAGCGATAATTTTCTTCGCCTAACCCAAGTACTTTGTGCCATTTGTAGCGTTTATTTTTCCAATGTTCATACCATTGCATTTCTTCTCCCGGACGAACAAAAAATTGCATTTCCATTTGTTCGAATTCTCGCATTCTAAAAACAAATTGTCTTGCAACAATTTCATTTCTAAAAGCTTTCCCAATTTGTGCAATTCCAAAAGGAATTTTCATACGCCCTGTCTTCTGTACATTTAAATAGTTTACAAAAATTCCTTGTGCTGTTTCTGGGCGAAGATAAATGGAAGATGCATCTCCAGCTACGGAACCCAATTCAGTTTTAAACATCAAGTTAAATTGTCGCACTTCTGTCCAATTAGACGTTCCAGAAATAGGACAAACAATTTCTAATTCTATGATTAAATCCCTTAGAGCTTCAAGATTGTTTTCTGCAAATATTTTTTCTAACCGACTTTCTAACTCGTCAATTTTCTCTTGGTTTCTAAGAACATTCGGGTTAGTGGCAAGGAATTGTTCTTTGTCAAAACTTTCCCCAAAACGCTTTTCTGCTTTTTCAACTTCTTTGGCAATTTTCTTATGATATTTTTCAATATATTCTTCTACCAAAACATCGGCACGGTAACGTTTTTTAGAATCTTTATTGTCGATTAATGGGTCATTAAACGCATCAATATGACCAGATGCTTTCCAAGTTAGTGGGTGCATAAAGATTGCAGCATCAATACCTACAATGTCTTCGTGCATTTGCACCATTGCCGTCCACCAATAATTCTTTAGATTCTTTTTAATTTCCGAACCTAACTGTCCGTAATCGTAAGTTGCTGAAAGTCCATCATAAATTTCTGAAGATGGAAAAACAAATCCATACTCTTTCGCATGGGAAATCACTTGTTTTAATTTGTCCTCATTATTTTTCATAGCTGCAAAGGTAAAGAATTTTCCCTATATGAATCAATATAAATTCATGAATAAATGGTTATCGAATAACTTTAACTGTGCCTCCTTTTCCAATTTTAATAATAGATGATGGAGTTGTCATTTTCTCATTCAGTCGGTCGTTCAGAATAAAATCCACATTATTTTTTATTTTAAGATGGATTTCAGAAAATTTTTTTGGTGTTGGATGTTCAGAAAGGTTTGCACTTGTAGAAACTATTGGTCGTCGAATTGCCTGAATCATTTTTTTACAGTTCAAGTCTTTTGTTACCCGAATGCCAATTGAACCGTCTTCAGCAAGAAGATAGGCTGGAATATTGATTGGATTATCATAGATAATGGTGAGTGGCTTAACAGCAATATCGATTAGATCGTACGTTACATTTTCAATTTGTCCGATATACCTCTCTAACATCGCAACGCTATCCACAAGAAGGATAAAAGACTTTTTATTTGGTCTGTTTTTGATTTCAAAAATTCGTTGAACCGCTTCTTCGTTGTTGATGTCACATCCAATTCCCCAAACAGTATCGGTTGGATATAAAATTATTTTACCATTTCGCAATTCTTCTCTCGCTCTTTTGATGTCGATTAATTCTCCCATGATATAGTAACTATGTGTATCTCGACCTTTTGTGAAGTTCATTATGCTCGTGTTCAATTTCATCTTTCACAGATTTAATCACTTTGGTAAGCATAAATATTTCACGGGTACTATTTTTATTTATCCATACAAATCCTTTATTTTCTCCTTCAATTGCTAATGCCATATTATAAAAGAGGAAGAATTTATTTTTAGCCAACCAATTAAGTGCCTCCTTGTTTCCTTCGGCAGCGTGAATCAATGCCATAAAATGAGGATAATTATTTTCCATTAACCAATCTCTGGCTTTATCTTTTAGGAAAATGGCATACTTTGTCATAACCAGTTCATGATAGCCCTGCTCCCAAAGATAATCGAGTAATTCTTCGTTACCCTCAATTGCTTTTGCCCACGCTAAGATGATTTTTGGATGATAATCAAAGGGTTGTGGCGTGAAAGTTAATGGCTTGTTAAATCCTTCACGTGGTACCCTTACTTTTCTTTTTTTCTTAAATCGATCAAAAAAACCCATAATTTGATTTATTTCAATCTCAAAGTTAAGCTTTTATCTTCTTTAATTTATAGAAAAGCCTTAATATTGTAGAAAAAAGTAAAATGATTGACGATAAAGTGTTGGAATTATATAAAGCTTCTAACAACTATGGGAAGTTTTTAGATATGAAATTGGAAATTCCAAAAGATGGCGAAGCGATTTACACAATTGAGATACAAGAAAAACATTTGGCAACGCCGATTGCAGCACACGGTGGAGTAGTGGCTGGGGTAATTGACGGCACCATGGGTGTTGCAGCATTAACCATTGCAGGGAAAACAAATCGTGTTGTAAGCACGGTGGATTTACGTGTAAATTACCTAAAACCAGTCGTATTAGGAGATACTCTAACGTCAAAAGGAGAGGTTTTATCTGCTGGAAAACGTTTGATTTATGTAGAAGCTACGGTCACGAATCAAGATGATGTTTTGGTGGCAAAAGCAAGTGGTATTTTCAATGCTTATCCTGCTGAAAAGGCATTTGAATTTTTGAAAAATAAATAGATTTTTTGTCATTCTTCAGTACAAATTGCTCGTGCCTCACAATTCTTTTAATCATCCTCTGGCATAATTTCCATTTTTTCTGCAAAATGGTAGCAATAATCTCTTAAATCTTCTACAATATTTACTTCTCCAGTTGCTCTTTCAAAAGAATCGGCCATTGTAAGAAGCGTTTGGTGAAAAAATACTTTCATTTCATCAACAGTCATCTCAGGTGTCCAAAGGTCGATTTTCATAGCTGACTCTTCTTTAGAATCCCAAAGAGAAAGGAAAACCGCTTGTGTTTCTGAGTCTTTAATTCCACCGTCTTCAGCCGACCATTTCATAGATATTGGAACATTGTTCTCATTGGTGAGAACGTTTATGATGATATCTGATTTTTTATCTGCCATAATTAATCAATTTTATAAGTTTGTAAAATATTATTGTATTCTGTATCTAATAATTCTTGCAAAGATAAGGATTTGTTTTTGTTCATAAATCCTTTTACGATTTTATAGCCAATAAACTGTCCCATTCTATCAGGTGAATCTTGAGATAACCCTACAGTTGTTGGTCCCTCATTTAAAAAGTTAACCCTAGTTGTAACATCCGACGAAAATAAAATCTGTTGTGAAACAATATATTCCCAAACAATGGATTCGTTTTTTGTAGCCCAATCAAACGCTTCCTCTGAATATCTTAAAACATAAGATTCTGTTTCTTTGGGGAAGCAAGCATTCAACACATAAAGAATTTTTCCAGCTTGAATAAAATGCTCGGCTAATTTACCGTCAATTTCATGAAATAAATGAACTTGAACCCATGCCAGAAGTACATCCCTTGATAAATATTTCAGTTGCATTCGATTGCGTTGCCATTGATAAAATTCAGAGCTTGGAATAGATTTAATAATTTCAGTTTCTGGAGAGATGTAACTTTCGAGCCCAATGGCTATCTGACTATCTGAACAGCTTATTTGACTGAATAATTTATTTATATAAAAAATCTGGTCTGGTAATATTGAGTCCCCAAAGTGTTGACTTAAATATTGAAAACCTTTGTTGATTTTACTTTCTTGCTCAGTCAAATCGATAGATGCTTTTTCTCTTTCAAGTTCTTGGATATATTCAGATTGATAGAAGTCGTGTATAATTTGGAATGAGCTATCGGTAACATTTTTTTGAACGTTATTACTCAATTCATAAAGTAGTAAATCACCGAGTTTATTGGTTAAATATTTTAAATTCTTTTTTGTTTCATCTTCAGACTCATTATTCAAGAGCTTATCGACATTAATAAAATCGTAGTTTACAGGAGGGTTTTCTAGTTTAATATCCAAGGGATTGCTGTTACAACTGACGAATAATGTAGCCATAATAGCAAATATGTAAAAATGAGTTCTTATCTTCATGAATTATTTTTACTTTTGCAAGTGAATAGAATAATGTTTTTTTAAAAGAAAAAATCAAAAGTATGAAAAAAATATTAACTTTAGTAATTACAGTTGGATTGATAATAACATCTTTTGGACAAGAAGCTGCTGACAAAACAATCTTAGCAGGTTTGACCATTGGAGGGGCGTTAAATTTTAATGATTCACGAACTGAATCAATGGAAGCGAAGGTAGGTGGTGACTTTATGGCGGGAATGTTATTGGATTGGAATTTTTCAAATAATGTTGGTTTAACTACTGGATTAGAATTTGAGTTTGATAATTTCAAGACGAGCTATAAGATTGATGGCCAACCAGCCGTATATTATGCTTACGACGATAAAGAAATTTTACGATATAAGGATGATATTTCTTCTAATGCAGGTCATTTTTTATTGGAAGACAGAAAACATAGTAATATTTACGTAACACTTCCTGTAATGTTAAAGTTCCAAACAAACTTTTTGGGTTATTTCCGTTATTTCGGAAGATTTGGAGTTAGAAACAGTTTTGGACTAATGACTCGTACAACTGATACAGGTTTTGAAGTTAATCCAGCAGGAAATCCTATAGAACAGTCAGCTTCTACAAAAGAGAAAATGTCTTCTAAAGGATTGATGAATTTTTATAGGGGTTCTATTGGGATTACTGGAGGAGCAGAGTATAACATTACTGGTTCAACTACGCTTGTGGCAGAATTAGGTTATTTTTATGGTTTTACTCAAATGTATAGAAAAGGAGAAAATGCTCGTTCGTTATACCATATAAATTCTGACAATTCGTATGATTATTATGCATCCAAACTTAAACAAGGACTTTTAATGTTGAAAGTTTCTGTTTTATTTTAACTTTAACTATCCAGTTTGAATAAGAGAGCATTTGCAAACCATATTACCAAATGGTTAACAGATTATGTTGATGCTATTCCAATGGATGGATTTATTCTTGGCGTTTCTGGTGGTGTAGATTCTGCATTGGTTGCCAGTCTTTGTGCAAGAACTAGTAAAAAGACTCTTTTGTTAAGTATGCCAATTCATCAATCACCCTCTGAATTATTGAGGGCAGAAAAGCAAATAACTTTATTAGAGGCATCCTTTAAAAATGTTGAAAGCCTAAAAATCGACTTAACAAGCACATTTCAAGAACTTGTTAGGCAATTTCCTATAGATGTACAAAACGATACATTATCAACTGCAAATGTTCGTGCAAGATTAAGAATGACAAGTTTATATGGTATTGGACAAACGAATAAACTATTGGTTACTGGCACAGGAAATAAGATTGAAGATCGGGGAATTGGTTTCTTCACCAAATATGGCGATGGAGGAGTGGACATTAATCCGATTGGCGACCTTTTGAAATCTGAAGTGTATGCCCTAGCAGAATATTTAGGCGTAATTGATGAAATTTTAGTTGCAAAGCCTACTGATGGATTGTGGGGAGATAATAGGAATGATGAAGATCAAATTGGTGCAACGTATGATGAGTTGGAATGGGCGATGGCGTATGAAGAAGGTAACAAACAAGAAAAACTATCTCCACGAGAAGAAGAAGTATTAACTATTTACCGAAAAATGAATCGTATCAACCAACATAAATTCAATTCCATTCCGGTTTGTGATTTATCTGAGTTGAGGTAAGGTTGATTTGAGCATGATTCTATAATTGAGCCTAAATCCTAATAAATTAGGAGATTTCAGCTAAACACAAAGTTTAGGATAGATTCTCATAGGATTTAATTTCCTTCAGGTGCTAGTCTCAAAACTATACCTTCAATTTTTTTCGTAATTTGAATTTGACACCCAAGTCTGCTGTTATTTTCTACAAAAAGTGCTTCATCTAACATATCTAATTCCATGTCTGATTGCTCGTCTAATTGATGGTCTGATTCTAAATATACTTGACAAGTAGCACACAAGGCCATTCCTCCACATCTTCCTTCGATGGGTAATTCATACATTTTACAAACCTCCATGATATTTAGGTTCATTCCTAAAGGAGCTTTTAGTTCATGTTGAATACCCTCTCGATCTATGATAAAAATTGATATTTCATCATTTTCCATATAATGATATTTTTTTTGGCAAAGATAATATAAAAAGAAAGCGATTGTCTTAAAAGTTAGCCTTGCATAAATCTTAGAAGGCCAGTAGAAGTGTAAAGATAAAGTTTTTAATAAAGAAAAAAGTCATCCTGATATTTCTCAAGATGACTTTTATATTTAAAATTAAATATTTATTTTTTTACCACTGCCAAACATCGTGTTCAATGTTTCTGATTTCGTTGGTTATCTTTTCAGATTCCCTAAGAGCATCGACACCAACCCTATATTTGTCTATGTTTCTATCGTAGTTGTTACTTTCCTTATAGATAAACGAACTAAATCTCCTAGCCATGAAATAATCATCAAAACTCATCCATTGTGCATCGTTTTTGTCATTGTAAGCAAAGTAATTGTTAAATACATATCTACAATCAGTAGGGAAGTATAACCAGAATAAGATTTTTGTTCCTTGAATTGTATTATTATCGTCTTTGTCGTAAACTACTGGAGCCAATCCAATAATTTTAACATCCAAAACCGAACGTTGTTTGTCAAAGAACCAATCCTCTTTTAGTCTATATTGAACAATATCTTGTGATTTAATCCATAGCGTATCACGTGGAGGGAACACAAAGTCTCCATTTACATCTACCGAATCCTCACCCCAAGCGTTTAAATAAGGGTCTAAAGGCATTGGTCCAAGTGTTGCAAGAACTGAAGATAATTCTTCTCTATAATTTGCGTCTGTTGCATAACTTTTTCCAGGTTCTGGTAAAATTGGATATTTGAATTTATCACCATCGTGAATATCATATCGAACTGGATTATAATCCAAATAAGCAGTTAAATCACCAGATAAGATATGTTGACGAATGACAGTCCACAAACTCCATCTATTATCATTTCTAATCCATTCTACCTCACCAGTTACAGGGTCTGGATTCGAAAAATCATCCAAAGGATAATAGAGCGGGATATTTATTTTTTCACGAAGGTCAATTGCTCTCCACACTCTTTTCTCCCACATAACATCTGCTTCACGGACGCTAACATAAGGAATTAGTCTTTTCGTCGGAATATTCGATTTCAAATAGACTCCGTCAATCACCCCTGTTTTGGTACGACTGTTAATCGGACCTCCATTGATTTCCTGAGCGAATGTGCTCAAGCTGAAAATCAATATTGTACTTAGCATTAACTTCTTCATGACTTATTAATTTAATTATTTAACTTTAATAACAGCACCCTGTCTGTTTACACGCCCATCTGGACCTTTATATTGTGAAAATATACTCACAGTTCCACCTGATTGAACGTTGTTTAACAATCTCATTGCTTCGGCAGACAAAGCAGCACCATTTCCTTTCGCAGGTCTTGGAGCTCCAGTTACGTTGATTTCCCATGAAACAACACTAAATGTTGCATTTAATGGAATATCATCTCCATAACCAGCAAATAATTGTCTAGATGCTCTAATTTCTGCTGAAGTAGCTGCTTCACCGTCTTCAATTCTTCCTAATCGAAGTGATGGTTTAGGTAAGTTTCTTACCCTAAACTTAAATCCTCCTAGGTTGCTTGAAGAACCATCTTCTGCTACACCTGCAATATTAATTGTTGCTTCTCTTCCCGATCCAGGGTTAGCTACATATCCATCACTTGAACGCGTGAGTGTTACGTTTCCTCCACCAGATAAACTATAGTTCGGGAATCCAGATGCTGCACCAACAACTTTGTTTTTATAACCACGGTAAAGAACGTTCATTTCTGGTAATGAAACAGTACCTGAAGGTTTTCCAACTGTGTAGTTGTACGACCAATTTTTCCAAACTGTTTCTCCTTTCTCTTTTACTCCAATTATACCAGTTAATTTATATTCACCAGGAGTTGTACCATTTACTTTTATACTACCTGTTGTTTCCGTCCAATTTGATTGTATTGAATCGTTCAATCCATATCGAATTGGTGGAACATCTGTAGAGTCATACGCAGCTATCATAACCCTTACGTTTAAAGAATCGCCCGCATTAATATAACCCGTTCTTGCAAATGCCAAAGGTTCAATTTTATTAAAGTTGAACGTCGGGGCATCTACTTTTGAAAGCATAAAATCTGCAGCACCACTTTCTCCGTTTAGGACATCTAGTTTAAGTGATGTAAAAATTGCTGCCGATGCAACAACTGGAGCATGGTCGAACATAGCAGATTGCCATGGAACAATTTTTGGTTGTCCAGCATCCAATATTTCAACTTCTTTTGGAATCGTAAGTGTTTTATACAAACTAGCAATTGCTGTTGTATCCTCAGGATTCGCAGTCCTAAGCGCGTCTTTTAATCCTTCTATTGTTTCAGGCGCGGTAAAAGTCCACTTTGTATTTCCTTGCTCATAATTACCCATTAGCTCTGTAACATCATTTCTGTATTGATTTAGAGCTGCGATTAATTCATTACCACGAGCATTGGGGGACATTGGGTTGTCACCTACAAATAACCTTGTAGCAATATCATAATTCTCTTTGTTCTTGATATTTCTTAAGGACTTTAGTTTAGTGTATAATGAATCTCCATTTTCAATCTCAGCACTCTCAACCCAGCTAACTCCTTCTGCTTCTTGGATTACATCATTTGAACTACTTAATAGTAGATGAACTATTTCTTTTGTTTTTTGCTTTAATTCTTCAGCTTTACCCTGCCAACGATCGATGACTTTTGTATCTCCTTTTTCTGCAATAATTGCTGCTCTTTTTGCATCGAAAGTGCCGTAAGTATTGTCTGTTGTTCCACTAATTACAACAGCACTGTTGCCTAGCTTTTCATCCAAATTAACAAATGCTGCAACGATATCTTTCGAGACATTAAGAGCCAAAAGTGCAGTTAATACAAGATACATTAACTCAATCATCTTCTGTCTTGGGGTTTGTTTTCCTCCTCCCATAACTTTTTTTTATTAGTTTTTAAATAATATTTTTATATGAATAATAATGTGTACTTAGTTAAGATTAACCTTTAATGGTCATCGCTTTCAACATATTTCCGTACACGCTGTTCAAATCAGTTAGATTTTTAGACAACATGGCCATATTTTCTCTATATAGCTTAGTGTCTTCTACCGAATCTGAAAGATTCTGCATCATTTCAGTAACCTGACCTTGGAACTTTTCAGTTGCCTCAAGGTGTGCAGATGAACCTTTTAGTTGTAATTCATATACATTATTTAAAGCTGATAAGTTTTTAGAAACTTTTTGCATTTGCTCTCCGAAAGATTGGCCTTCTTCTTGAGCGGATGTCATTCCTGTGATTGCAACAGAAGCCTTTTCATAAGATTCTGAAAGTTTTGAAACTTGGTCAGATGCAGCTTGTAAGCTATTAACATAAGATTCAGTTGCTGCCGCAGCAGTTGTAATCCCTGTTAATTGTTGTGCATTATCTCCTAATCTTCTCATTCCATCACCTAATCTTTCAATTAATTCGCTATCGATATTTGCTTCTTCTAGCATTTTATCAAGAGCCGCTGTTACACCAGTTCCTCCAGCACCACCACCTCTTCTAGCTTGTGACTCTTCAAGTGATACTTGTTCTCCTGTACCTAATTCAGGGTAAACTAACTCCCAATTAGGTTCTTCATGTAGTGGCTCAAATGCAGAGAAGAAGAAAATTAGTGCTTCTACTGATAATCCACCGACAAGCATTATATCTGCTCCTTTCCAGTGTTGAAGTTTAAACATAGCTCCAACCATTACTACAGATGCACCCCATCCGTATAATTTGGCCATAAAATTTTTGTAGGCCTTACTTTGAACCAATTCTGAAATTCCCATAGTTTTAAAATTTAAGGTTTAACGTTTATTTTTAGTTTATAATTTATTTACAGTTTTACTATTGATTTATATGATTATCTGAGTTGTAAATCTTGACTTAACTCTTCACCTCCTTCTTTACTGAAGTCTTTTCCTCCACGTCCTAGATGAGTCGCTACAGATCTAAATCCAATATACGATTTAGAAGAGTCTTGGAATTCATACGATCTTGTACTTGTTTGTAAGTAATATCCAATATCTTTCCATGAACCACCACGAATTACTTTACGTTTCATTGCTGGTGGATCCCAGTCCATTGCGTCATATCTATACTCTGGATTTAAATCATGTGAGAATTGGTACATTGACTCATCATATGCCGTTTCACACCATTCTGCTACGTTACCAGACATACAATATAATCCGTAACCATTCGGGTTGTATGAGTATGCTTTTACAGTATGGAATCCTCCATCCTCAAAGTATCTACCTCGCATCGGTTTAAAGTTACCCAAGAAACATCCAGATGAGTTTCTAATATACGGTCCTCCCCATGGATATGGTTGTAAAGCCAAGTCTCCACGAGCAGCTTTCTCCCATTCAGCCTCTGAAGGTAATCTAAAATCATTTACGTATAACTCACCCATTGACTGTAGCCAACCATTTAATAATTGTGTTCTCCATACATTAAATGCTCTCGCTTGTTGCCAAGTTACGCCAACTACTGGATAGTTGTCATAAGCTGGATGCCAGAAGTACATATTTGTCATTGGATCATTGAACGAGTATGTAAAATCTCTTACCCACGATAAAGTATCTGGATAAACGTTGATTGTTTCGTCAATGATAAAACGTTGTCTGTTTTCGTGACCCCTGATTGCATTGTTTTGCCCTAATTTATTTGGAACCCCCATATCTTTATCTTGACCTTGTGGTTCTTTTGTAAATGGATGTTCTGGCATACGTAACTCACGATGGTCGGGGTCATTTTTACGACCTTGATTATCATATCCATCTTGTACGATGTGAACCTTACCTCTTCTTGCTGCTTCAACGATATCTATCCAATAATATTTAAAATTAAGTTTACGGGTATCGATTTCTTTTCTTTTGTAGAAACGTTGTGCTTGAGGATAATACATTTCTGACAGCAAAGGCACCAATTCAGGGTCTTGATATGAAAAAGAACGATCCCAGTTTAATGAGAAAGTCTCAATATTTTCGAACCTATCGCTTGATTCATATTCAACCCACTCCATAATTCCCTCGTCATAATATTCATCTTGATAATTAATATATCTATCAGCATCAGTATCTTCTTCAAGATCTAAGTAAATAGTTCTTCTAGCAATTGAATCCCTTACCCAATATACAAATTGACGATATTCATTATTTGTAATTTCGGTTTGGTCCATATAAATCGCCTGGATTGAAACTGTTTTTGCAACAGTTTGGTGCAAGAATGGCACATCCTCGTCACTTTGCCCCATTGTATATGCGCCACTAGGAATATAAACCATACCTAAAGGAATTTCGGGATAATATACTCCTCTTCCTAGAACTCCAGTTAAATGACCTGATCTCGTGTTACAAGCACCAAGCATTAACGCAATTAAGCCAATAATAATAATTCTTTTCATCATACCTCGTTTTTACTTTACGAACATCCAAATTAACTTTCTACAGGATCAATAATTTTGGACTTATATAAACGTAAAGAGTTTTAAATGGTTACAAAAATCCATAAAATTTATAAATATCTTGGGTTACGTGCCTTTGTTACAGGTAATGGAGGCAACGGATGACAATACTTGATTAGTATTTCGTGCGATCCCCAAGAAATATCTGAAATTCTGTTTAATGTTATATCATAAGAGTAACCTACAGTAAATTTATAAAATGTTACACCAGCCATTATTGCTAATGCGTCACTAGTTCTGTACGTTACTCCTCCATAAATCATGTTGTCCCAAATGAAACGCGTATTAATATCAGCACTAATGAATTTTAAATCTGATCGTATTAGAGCATTACCTTCCCAATCTAATTTTTGAACATCAAATGCTTCACTCCATTTATATCCTCCCATTGCATATAGATGTTGTGCTGTTTTGTAACTCATGTTTTTCAAATCTAATCCTGGTAAATGAGTTGCAGAAACTCCTGCATACCAACCATTAAATGACTGATAATAAAGTCCAAAATTCGCATCAAATGTAATTGCATTTGAAGACATTGGAAGTGAGGCGTCTGTATCGATTCCGTCTGGAGTTACCCAAGTTGGTTGCATGCCCAAACTAACGAAACCTAACCCTGCACCAATCCCCAATAATCCATCACCTAGCGGTAAATGATAAGAATAATTGATAGTTAAGTTGTTCTGTCTTGCATACCCTATTGCATCATGGTAAAAAGAAAGTCCCAATCCACTTGGAAAATATTGAGATAAATTTCCTTCTACATTAGCCAATACCGAATTAGGGGCTCCATTAAACTTGTCCCATTGGTTTCTATAAATTGCTGTACCACAAATTTCATGGTTTAATGCAATTCCTGTTGCTCCTGGATTTAAACTCATTTTATCAAAAATAAAATGAGTCAAAAGTTTTTCTTGTTGCCCTGATGAATAAAAAACACCAAAAACAAACACTGATAAAACAAGTATAAATTCTCTCATATATAGTTATTTTTCAATAGGTTACGTTATAATTTACTTCAATATCTATTGTATATAATCGACTAAATTAGTTAAAAAACTGTAAAAATGAAATAAAAACCCTTTTAATTGTAAAAAAAAAGTAAAATATTTTTTTTCAAAGACAAAGTTTAAGGTTTAATGTCAAACAAATTTCTGATATGTTCTCCACCAAAGATTCGGAATCTCTCCTTTGGTTGCTTTTTTATAAGTCTTATAACTACAAGGAACGAGTTGATGACGTATGAGTTTAGAATTGCTTCTACTTGGATATGGTACTTCAATCCACCATCTACCAGATTTGTTACTTTTATAAAAAACGATTTCTTCGCCTAATTCATCTTGATAAACTCGGTATTTTAAATATTCTTTTTTAGCCCCAATCGGGAAATCTCCTTTTCTGTGAGAATATCCTTCTATAAAATACCAGATTAATTGAGCGACTAATTCATCGGTTACTTCATGATTGTCACTATAATAATTAAAAATACCAACGCTAGAAAGTTTGTCACTGATTCCTGCATAACGCATAAGACGACAAATTTCATTGGCAAATAAACCATTTGGAGAAGTATAGAACAAATTTTGTAAATCACTTGACCTAATTGATGTCAAATCAAAACTTAAAACATCTGTATTTCTCAAATAGGGTTCACCTTCTTCTATGTCATTATTAATTGTACCTAATCTGCAAATATCAAATTGTAGTTCTTCAAATAAATTAAATGTTTGAGGGGAAATATAGTGCGCTTGTGCCCCAATGTTTGAATAATTGAATAAGAAGGATGGTTTTTTTAGTAGAATATGATTTAACCATCCGTTTGCCGAAATGTCTTCTTGAATATCTCCTATGTCTAGCTTGTTATCAATCGTGGAAAGGTTTATGAGCTGTTCTAATTTTTCATAAGCATTATATACCCCCATTGTTAATTCTTGTGTGCCACCTATAACAATTGGAATGACATCGTTTTTAATAAGTTCATAGCAAACTGATTCAACTGCGTGTATCGTGTCAGAAATATCTTTTCCAGGGATGATTGTGCCTAAATCATATAAATCCGTCTCCCAAGAAACTCCTTTAAACAAATTGTAAAAATGATTTCTAAATTGGAGATTAAATTTATGATTTTTAAATTCACTATTTCTATACTCAGGAACATCAAAAATGGCAATTCCTTTCCCGTCTATCGTAGGAAAACCATTAACTTCATTATAAGCACGGATTATGTTGCCTATACTCTCTTCTTGTTTTGAATGAAATGTAGGGTTGACCTTAGTGAAGTAAATCGATAGATCTTTCATATACCATTATTTTTTCTTGGTCTTAGCCTTAGTCTTTGTGGTCTTCTTCTTTTTAATTAATTCAGGCTTCACGGATTCTACTATTTTAAGAACATCTTCTAAAGTCATAGCTTTAAAATCTTCTGCTAAATATTTTTCGCCGTTCTCTTTTTTACCTGGATTGACAGATATTTTTCCGAATCGAATGAAAGGTCCCCATCTTCCATTTTCTACTGAGATATTTTCTTCTGGAAATCTTAAAATATAACGGTTGGCCTCTTTCTCTACTTTTTTGTCAATAAGTTCTTCCATTTCTTTAAGAGAAAGATTATCAAAATCATAGGCTTTCGGAACGTTTATAAACATATCATTCCATTTTATAAATGGTCCAAATCGCCCTTTGCCTTTTGTGATTCCATGGCCTTTATACTCGCCAATTGGGGCATCTAGTTTAATTTTCTCCTCTATCAACTCGATTGCTCGCTCTTGGTCAACAGATAGTGGGTCTTCATTTTTAGGAATTGAAATGTTTGTGTTCCCCCATTTGATGTAAGCACCATACCTGCCCGTTGCAACAGTGATTGGTTGATCTTTGTATTCTTGTAAGTCAAAAGGGATTTTAAACAATTCCAATGCTTCTTCGAGTGTAATTGTTTCAAGGGATTGTAAAGGTCCAAGACTAGCATATTGAGCTTTCTTATTGCCTTCATTACTTCCAATTTGTGCAATTGGCCCATATTTCCCCATTCTTACAATGACTTCTTCTCCTGTTTCTGGGTGTTTTCCTAATAATCTTTCGCCATTTGCATGTTGAGCATTTTCTAAAGTATATTCTATTGAATCGTGGAAAGGATTGTAAAATCGACGAATCATCTCCGTCCATTCTTCTAGTCCTTCTGCAATTTCGTCAAACTCTTGTTCAACTTTGGCAGTGAAATTATAATTTAGAATATCGCCAAAATGTTCAATTAAGAAATCGGTAACAATAATACCAATATCTGTAGGCGATAACTTTTTACTGTCGCGTCCAGTTATTTCAGTATTAACTTCGTTTGTGATTTTATTATCTATTAAAGTATATACTTTATAATTTCTTTCTGTACCATCACGTTGTAATTTCTCTACATAACCGCGCTTTTGGATTGTATCAATGGTTGGTGCATAGGTAGAAGGTCTTCCAATTCCAAGTTCTTCCAATTGTTTAACCAAAGATGCTTCTACATATCTTGCTGGGGGACGTGTAAAGCGCTCAGTAGCTGTAATAACATCTGTTTTTAATTTGGTTCCTACTTTTATATCAGGAAGAAGTCCTTCAGTAGCATTGTCCTCATCATCGTCCTCAATTTTAGAGTCTAGGTAAACTTTTAAGAATCCATCAAATTTGATAATTTCTCCTTCTGCAATAAATTTGTGTTTAATATTTGATGTACCTATTTTAATAATTGTACGCTCTAAATCTGCAGGACTCATTTGGGATGCGATACTTCTTTTCCAAATCAAATCATACAGCTTTTGTTCGTCGCTTGTTCCTTTTATTGTTTGTGCTAAAAAGTTTGTAGGACGAATTGCTTCGTGGGCTTCTTGAGCACCTTTATTCTTGGTTTTATAGTTTTTAGGATTGCTGTATCTTGCACCATAATTCTTAACAATGGCATCTTTTGCAGCATCTATTGCTGTTTTAGAAAGATTTATACTATCCGTTCTCATATAAGTAATATGTCCCGCTTCATATAAACTCTGTGCAATTCTCATCGTTCTTGAGACACTAAAACCGAGCTTTAAGCTGGCTTGTTGTTGTAAAGTCGAAGTTGTAAAAGGTGCACTGGGGTTTCGTTTGATTGGTTTTTTCTCAACGTCTAAAACCTCAAAATCTGCAGATTTACTTTTTTCTAAGAAGTCTTTTACCTCCTTTTCTTCTTTAAGATTTTCTGATAAAGTGGCGGAAAGTTTGTCTTTTCCATCTGAGAACTCTCCTTTTACTCTATAAAAGTTTTCTGGAATGAAGTTATTAATCTCTCGTTCCCTCTCAACCAGTAATCGTACAGCAACAGACTGAACTCTTCCAGCAGATAAGCCAGGTTTAACTCTTCTCCATAATAAAGGAGAAAGCTCGAATCCTACAAGTCTGTCTAATACCCTTCGTGCTTGTTGGGCATCAACTAAATTTTTGTCAATTTCTCTAGGGTTTTCAATTGCATTTAAAACTGCAGGCTTTGTGATTTCGTTAAAAGTAATTCGTTTTGTGTCTTTATTTTTTAAGTTGAGTGCCTCATATAAATGCCATGAAATAGCTTCACCTTCACGGTCTTCATCCGTTGCTAGCCAAACTGTATCCGAATTTTTAACTTCTTTTTTTAATGAATCAATCAGTTTTTTGGTCGCTGTAATCTCATATTCAGGTTTAAAATCATTTTCAATATCTATTGACATTCCACTTTGTGTTAAATCACGAATATGTCCATAGCTAGACATGACTTTAAAGTCTTTTCCAAGATATTTTTCAATGGTTTTTGCCTTTGCTGGTGACTCAACAATAACTAAATTTTTTGACATAGTATAAATTTTTGGCTTTCAACGAAAGTGCTTGCAAAATAAATCTAAATAAATACGAAATACAAACTTTAAACGAAATTTGGTTGTTTATTGTTTATTAAAATGTCGGATTTTTCTTCTAAATACCCTGTTAAGTCTTCTGAAAATCGCTTTTTTACCAGAATTAATATAATTTAATCACTGACATTTTGACACCTTAATAAGAAATGGTATATTTGTCAACTAATTTAAAAATGAAATTTTATAGTCAATGGACAATATTTTAACAAAGAATCATGATGAGAGTAGGCAAGGAGAAGCTTTAACACTTAATTATAAAGGAAGTGATAAAAAACTTTATTTGGAAAGTTATGGTTGTGCTATGAATTTTTCAGATAGTGAAGTGGTAGCTTCAATCTTATCGAACGATGGTTATTCAACAACGCAAGATTTTGAAGAGGCAGATTTAATCTTAATTAATACCTGTGCTGTGAGAGATAAAGCTGAACAATCTGTTAGAAACCGTTTGGCTCAATTTAATAAAATTAAAAAGCAAAACCCAGGTTTGATTATTGGTATGTTGGGTTGTATGGCAGAACGTCTGAAGAAACAAATTTTAGAAGAAGAGAAATTAGTTGATATAGTGGCAGGACCTGATGCGTACAGAAGTTTACCATTGTTAATTGGTGAAGTTGAAGGTGGACAAAAAGCTGTAAATGTTTTGCTTTCAAGAGATGAAACGTACGCGGATATTAGTCCAGTTCGTTTAGATAAAAACGGAGTTACTGGTTTTGTTAGCATCACGAGAGGTTGTGATAATATGTGTTCATTCTGTGTCGTTCCTTTTACAAGAGGAAGGGAAAGAAGTAGAGATCCACATACAATTGTTAGAGAATGTCAAGAACTTTATGACAATGGTTATAGAGAAGTAACTCTTTTAGGACAAAACGTAAATTCTTACCGTTGGAATATGACAAGCAAAGGAGAAATTAAAGATAAAACAAAACCGACTGTTGGCTTTGCAGAGCTATTAAGAATGGTGGCAGAGGTTAATCCTAAATTAAGGGTTCGTTTTTCAACTTCTCATCCAAAAGATATGACGGATGATGTACTCTATGCTATTCGGGATTATAAAAACATCTGTAATTATATTCATTTGCCTGTACAATCGGGTAGTTCTTCTTGTTTAAATAGGATGAATAGAAATTATACGCGTGAATGGTATATGAATAGGATTGAGGCTATCAACAGAATTATTCCTGACTGTGGAATCACAACAGATACAATTTCTGGCTTTTGTGGTGAAACGGAGGAAGAACATCAAGAAACACTTTCTTTGATGAGAGAAGTAAAGTACGATAATGCATATATGTATAAGTATTCTGTTCGACCTAAAACGCTTGCAGACAGAAAATACGAAGACGACGTTCCTGAAGATGTGAAACAACGACGATTAGAGGAAATTATACAGCTACAACATGAACATAGTTTGTTAGCGAATCAAGCTCAAATAGGAAAAACTGAAGAGGTTTTGATTGAATCTGTATCAAGGAGGTCTGACGACCAAATGATGGGGAGAACGGATAGAAATTTAAAAGTTATTTTTGATAGAAAAAATGCAAAAGTGGGAGAGTATGTTATGGTAAAAATTACTGATTGTACTTCACAAACACTAAAAGGAGAAATCATTGATATCTAAATCTCTAAAGAAGATGGACATTCAACAAGTAAAACAAAGATTTGAAATTATTGGTAACTCTCCTGGATTAAACAGAGCATTGGAGGTTGCTATTCAAGTTGCTCCTACAGATATTTCTGTTTTGGTTACGGGTGAAAGTGGAACAGGAAAAGAAAACATTCCCCAAGTAATCCATCAACTAAGTATAAGAAAACATGGAAATTATGTGGCGGTAAACTGTGGAGCAATTCCAGAAGGAACGATTGACTCTGAGTTATTTGGTCATGAAAAAGGTGCTTTTACTGGAGCGACAGGCAGTCGAAAAGGTTATTTTGAGGAAGCAGATGGAGGAACAATATTTTTGGATGAAGTAGCTGAATTACCCCTTCAAACGCAGGTTCGACTTCTTAGGGTTTTAGAAACTGGTGAGTTTATGCGTGTTGGTTCTTCAAAGATGATTAAAACAGATGTTCGCGTTGTTGCTGCAACCAATGAAAATATGAATGAAGCGATTGCAAAAGGTAAGTTTAGGGAAGATCTGCTTTATCGATTGAGTACAGTTCCAATTCATCTACCACCTTTAAGAGAAAGAAAAGAAGATATTTACTTATTGTTTAGGAAGTTTTCAGTTGATTTTGCAGAAAAATATAGAATGCCCGCTATAAAACTAGATGATGATGCAAGAGTCATGTTGGAAAACTATCCTTTTCCTGGAAACATTAGGCAATTAAAAAATATAGTTGAACAAATTTCTATCATTGAAAATAAAAGAGAGATTTCAGCAGAAGATTTGAAGCCCTATCTTCCAAGAATTGAAATGCCTTCACAACTCCCAATGACCATAGAGAATATTAGTGAAGAAAAGAACTCTTTTTCTGATAGAGAATTGATTTATAAATTCCTTTTTGATATGAAAAGAGATATGAATGAACTTAAAAAGTTGGTCGTTCAACTCTTAAATGGAAAAGAAGTAAATTTAACAGGTTCGCAGCAAGATTTATTAAGTAAAGTTTATTCTGATTTTGATAGTAATGACCGAACTAAATTGCTTTCTGCTGGCTCAGAATCTTCGACAAATGAAGCTAAAGATGAAGAAATAACTGTTATAGATGGAGATTTTCTTGATCATGTAGAAGTTGAAGAGTCATTGTCGCTAGAAGACCGTGAAATTGAATTTATAAAAAAAGCACTTGAAAAACACAACGGCAAAAGAAAAGATGCAGCTCAAGAATTAGGGATTTCTGAAAGAACACTCTATAGAAAGATTAAAGAGTATAACTTAAAGTAAGCATGAGGAAGCTATTTTGGATATTGATTATTTTATCAGCTGTTTTAACTGGGTGTTGGCCTTCAAGCATTTCGTTTCGCGATGGAAGTGTGCCACCAGAATGGAAAACCTTTATGGTAAATACATTTGAAAATAAAGCTTCTAACGCACCAATTAGTTATGCCTCAAATCTTACAGAAGATGTAAAAGATGGAATTCAAAATAGGGTCGGCCTTCGGTTGGTTTCAGATGAATCTGATAACCCTCAAATAATAGTAACAGGTACTGTGTCTTCTTATCAAATTACTCCTTTATCCCTTCAGGATAACTCAAGTGAAGTTAAAAACAGATTGACGATAAGAGCAAATTTCGAGATTTTTATAAACGAACCCGAAGAAGATATCATGGAGCTAAGCAGTGCAAGATTTGCCGATTTTGATGCTTCTCAAGATGTTGGTGCAATTCAAGAGCAACTGTTAGAGGCAATTAGTGAAGAAATTGTTCAAGATGTAATTAATAAATTATTATCTAATTGGTAGATGTTGAATTTTAAAGAAATAGCAGAAAAAATTCAGAATCCTTCGTTGATAGAGAGGATTGATCTTGAGCATTTTCGCTCATTATCGGATAAGTATGGATACACGGGGGTGTTTACTCAACTCCTTCTGAAGGGTACATCTCTTTATAATCAAGTTGATTTCGAAAAAGAATTAAACGACTATGCTTATCGAATTCCTGATAGGGTTAATCTTTATAATCTTATACAAGCTACCTCAACAAATGAATCTGAAATTGTTCAACAAAAAGAGGTTTTAACTGAGGAAGATAAATCTGAGTCAGTTACTATTGAGAAGAAGCCAACATCTGTTGATGAAAAACCAGTGTTTGATTTGTCTGTTCAAACTGAACCAGAAGAAAGTAAAAGAGAAATAGAGATTGTCGAAGATAAAGTTGAAGTTAAAATCGAAGATGAGGTTGAAGAAACACAGGTTAAAGAAGAAAAGGATGAAACTTCTAAAGAAACGCTGGACGAATTAGAAAAACAAATATTATCTCATGCTGTGAGTTCTTCAATTTCTTTGGACGTAGATGAAGAGATAGAAGAACTAAAACTTGATAGATTCACTAAAAGGAGTACTGGAGAAGGAGATTTTACAGAAATTGAGTTTGATTTAACCGATAATCAAGCGTTTGAAGATGAGGTTGAAGGCGTTATTCAAGAGGAAAATCAGGTAGATTTATCCGCTACTAAATCATTTTCAGAATGGATGAGTTCATTTCTAGATGATGAAAAAAGCCCAATACTTGAAGAAAATACTTCAAAAATCCAATCTGAGAAAAAAAATATTCATGTTGTAAAAAGAAAACCAGAATTCTTCTCTCCAATTAAAAAAGCCAAGGAAAGCCTTGATGAATCAAGGATTGTCGTTACAGAAACCTTAGCTAAAATTTATGCTGCGCAAGGGAATTTTCCAAAAGCAATTGAAGCTTATCAGAAATTAATGTTGATTATTCCAGAAAAAAAGAGTTTCTTTGCACTTCAAATTGAATCACTAAAAAGAAAATTAAATTAATAAATTAAATATGGGAACTTTTTTAACGGTAATTATTGTTATAGCTAGTATTTTGCTCATTTTGTTGGTTTTAATGCAAAATCCAAAAGGAGGTGGATTTTCTACTGACTTTGGTTCAGCACAACAACTCGGAGGTGTAAAGCAAACCAATAAGTTTATAGAAAATGCTACTTGGAGCTTAGCAGCAACAATCGGAGTATTGAGTATTGCTATGACTTTGATGTACAGCACACCTACATACGTGCCAACACAAGATGATGTCGCTCCACAAACAGAACAGCCTGTTAACCAAGGTGGCAATGACCTACAAGGTGGTAGCGAACTAGGCGAATAGAATATCAGAAAATAAAATTAAAAAAATGTCAGTATGTCACTATGTACTGACATTTTTTTATTATAAACCTAGTTTTACTGACAAAAACTCACTTAATGTGGATTGGCACAGAATTGGTAAAATGGTGAATGTAGAATTTTTAATTTAATTAATTTAAATCATATCAAAATGTCAACATTTAAACCGTTAGCAGATCGTGTGTTAATCGAACCGATTGCAGCAGAAGAAAAAACAGCGGGAGGAATCTACATCCCTGATACAGCTAAAGAAAAACCGCTTCAAGGAACAGTAGTCGCTGTTGGAAATGGAAAAAAAGATGAACCCATGACAGTAAAAAAAGGTGATATTGTTTTATACGGACAATATTCAGGAACTGAGATCAAAATTGATGGTAAAAAACATTTAATCATGAAAGAATCCGATATATATGGAATCTTTAAATAATTAAAATTAAAGCAGATGGCAAAAGAAATAATTTTTGATGAAAAAGCAAGAGAGGGACTTAAAAAAGGAGTTGATGCCCTCGCGAATGCAGTAAAAGTAACATTAGGACCGAAAGGAAGAAATGTTGTTTTGAGTAAAAAGTTTGGTGCACCTCATGTAACAAAGGATGGTGTTTCGGTAGCAAAAGAAATTGAACTGAAAGACGAACTTGAAAATATGGGAGCTCAAATGGTGAAAGAAGTTGCTTCAAAAACTGGAGATGTAGCGGGAGATGGAACGACAACTGCAACTGTATTGGCTCAAGCAATAATCACTACGGGACTTAAAAACGTTACGGCAGGAGCAAATCCAATGGATATTAAAAGAGGAATTGATAAAGCAGTAAAAACAATTGTTTCAGAATTAAAAAAGCTGTCTAAAGATGTTGGAACTGATAACAATAAAATCAAGCAAATTGCTTCAATTTCAGCAAATAATGACGAGGAAATAGGCTCACTTATCGCTGAGGCAATGAAAGTTGTTGGAAACGATGGAGTAATTACTGTTGAAGAAGCTAAAGGTATCGATACAGAGGTGAAAACTGTTGAAGGAATGCAATTCGATCGTGGGTATTTGTCTCCTTACTTTGTAACAAATACTGAGAAGATGATTACTGAATTTGATTCTCCGTATATTTTGATTACAGATAAGAAAATCAGTAATATGAAAGATTTGTTACCTGTTTTGGAGCCAGTTGCTCAATCGGGTAGTCCACTTTTAATTATCGCTGAAGATATCGACGGCGAAGCTTTGACAACATTGGTGGTAAACAGAATCAGGGGTTCACTAAAAGTTGCCGCTGTAAAAGCACCAGGTTTTGGAGATAGAAGAAAAGCCATGTTAGAAGATATCGCAATTTTAACAGGTGGACAAGTAATTTCTGAAGAGAAAGGACTTTCTTTAGAGACTGCTTCAATTGAAATGTTAGGAAAAGCCGAAAAAGTCGAAGTTGATAAAGATAACACAACCATAGTTAATGGAGGAGGAGATAAAAAAGCAATTAAAGAACGCGTAGCTCAGATTAGAGCACAAATTGAAACTTCAACGTCTGACTATGACAAAGAAAAAATGCAAGAGCGTTTAGCGAAGTTAGCTGGTGGTGTCGCTGTCCTTTATGTTGGTGCAGCCTCAGAAGTCGAAATGAAAGAAAAGAAAGATCGAGTGGATGACGCACTTGCAGCTACACGTGCAGCTGTTGAAGAAGGTGTAATTCCTGGCGGTGGAGTTGCTTTCATAAGAACGATTCCTGCACTTAACAAGCTAAAAGGAGCCAATGACGACGAAACAACTGGAATTGAAATTGTAAAACGTGCAATTGAAGAGCCTTTACGTCAAATTGTTAAAAATGCTGGTTCGGAAGGAGCAATTATTGTTCAAAAAGTAAAAGACGGAAAGGGTGATTTCGGATATAATGCAAGAACTGATAAATTTGAGGATTTGCAGAAATCTGGAGTTTTAGATCCAACCAAAGTAACTCGAATCGCAATCGAAAACGCAGCGTCTATTGCTTCAATGTTGTTGACAACCGAATGTGTGATTGTCGATGAACCTGAAGAAGATGCACCAGCAATGCCCGTAGGAATGCAAGGAGGAATGCCTGGAATGATGTAGGATAAGAGTTTTCTTATAATAGATTAAGCGGGGGTAATTTGACTCCCGCTTTTTTTTAGGTGCGAAAGATAGATTTGATTTTTTAATTCAATTTATCGGAAAGAATCTTCATCTCTATCACAGGAGAAATTCTCTCGTAAATAATATTATACACTGCTTCAACAATTGGAATTTCTACTTCAAAACGTTTGTTTATTTCCATGATGGATTTCACAGCATAATAACCCTCGGCAATCATATCCATTTCCATTTGTGCAATTTTTACCGAATACCCTTTTCCAATCATAAAACCAAAAGTTCGGTTTCTTGAAAATTTAGAATAGGCCGTCACCAATAAATCGCCTAAATAAGCACTGCTTTTTACATCTCTGTGAATTGGACTCACTTCATCTATAAAGTTCTCGATTTCTTGTATTGCATTAGCAATTAAAACTGCCTGAAAGTTATCGCCATATCCAAGTCCAGCACAAATGCCAGCAGCAATAGCATAAATATTTTTTAAGATGACAGATAATTCCGTTCCAAATAAATCGTCTGATATTTGCGTATTAATGTATCTCGTTGAGAACTTTTTAGCAATGTTTTCAGCAATGTCTTCGTCTTGACAAACAATTGTAAGATAAGATAATCGCTCCATGGCAACTTCTTCTGCATGACAAGGTCCACATATCATCCCAATTTTATCATAAGGAATACCAAAACTTTTATGAATGAATCGTGCAGGAATGGCATGATATTCAGGTATAATCCCTTTAATTGAGGAAAAAACAGTTTTACCTTTAAATAATTCTACTGGAAAATCCTTAAATAAATCCATCAAAAAAGCAGATGGAGTAACCAATAATATTATATCTGACTTTTTAATAATATCTTGAATGTCTGAACTGACGTAAATTCTTTCTGTGTTAAGTTCAACAGATTGCAAATAACGAGGGTTTCTCCTATATTTTTTGATGTTTTCAATTGCTTGTTCATTCCGCATATACCAATTCAGATGCGGAACATTCTCAGTGAGAATTTTCACAATTGCTGTTGCCCAGCTTCCACCTCCTATTACACCAACTACTTTATCCATATTTATAATTGAGTCAAAAGCAAATTTAATTAATCTTTTTAATTTATCTTATTGAATTGTTAAATGAAAAATTGAATTAGATAGATTCTATTTACTTATTTTACTTTGTAAGGTTTGAATAAATCAACTTAGAAATAGTCTTCAAGCTGTTTTGTATCTTTTAAAATATAGTATTTATGGAAATGTTTTTGCGTACCACCAAATCAAATACTTTTTAATTAATCTTTTATTAATATCCAAATGCGTTAATTTCTAAAAAATTATTTTTTAAAGTTTTGTGAAACATAATTATTTAATACTTTTGGTTTTTTAAATGAATAATTCTAATTTTTAAAATGACTAATAAGCCGAAATTGTTAATGGATTATGCTAAGTTAGACAATAAAGTTAAACAGCAAATCAAATTAGAGTATCCTGAAGGATTTGAAGATAATCTTATTAAATTTAAAAATAAGGAAGGAGATACTGTAAGTGCCCTACCTTTTGAAACTGATCAGATTTATTATTTAATTAGAATGACTATAACTCAAGCTCAGGCAATCATTGAAGATGATGATGATTATGATGAAGATGGTTTTCTCAGAGAAGAGATTCGAGAAGAATATGAAGATGATTTTGGAGGTGAGTTTGAAGGTGAAGAGGACGAGTATAAGGATGAGGACGATGACTTTTAATTCAATTTAGGTTGGATCAATTGTGGAAAGTCAATACTAAAAGCGATTCCTTGTCAACCTAATTTAATTTCCCTAAATATTCTAGTTTGAATCGAGGTATTTCAACTTGGAATTTTTCAGTTTTTTGCTCTGAAGAAAGGGTAATGAATTCAAAATATCCCTCCATATATCCTAAGTCTGAAGATAAGTCACAACCAGAAGAGTATTCGTATGTTTCACCAACATCAATGATTGGCTGTTCTCCAATTACACCACTCCCTTCTATAATACGTGTCGGTGCAAGTGAATCTACAATTCGCCAATAACGAGAAATTAATTGAACCTTGACTTCACCTAAATTCTCAATCTTGATTGTATAATTATAAAAATACAAGTTGCTTTCTAATTTTGTTAAGTCAACCCTGAAGTCGGTTGTAACCGTAATTTTAATTCCTTTTGTCGTTGCAATATTCATTACTGTATATATTGTTGACGATAAAAATAGTCAAGTTTTCATATTTTACAAACTTTAATTCAAAACTATTTATTTTAGGCGTTAATCGTGCTTATTTAGATTGAATATAAATTAATCGCAATTCACCTAAATAAACTTTCAATTGTACTTTTGCATTAACAATTTTGTATTTTTGCCTTGTAAATTTAATGGTTGCTAATTATGTCAAAGACAATTAAACTCAAAAAAGGGCTTGATATTAAGTTGATTGGAGAAGCGGATAAAGTAACGGTTGATGCAAAACCTTCTAAAGAGATTGCAATAAAGCCCACAGATTTTCCAGGACTTACGCCCAAAGTCATTTTAAAACCAGGAGAAAAAGTTAAAAGAGGAGAGACTTTGTTTTTTGATAAACAAAATGAGAAAGTTCGTTATGTTTCTCCAGTATCTGGAACTTTAAAAGAGATTGTGCGAGGAGCAAAAAGAAGAATTTTGTCTGTTATAGTTACGCTTGACGGAAAAGATGATGTAGAACAGTTTGAACCTGTCGATCCAAATTCATTGTCAAGAGATGAGGTTCGTGAACTGATGTTAAAAAGTGGTCATTGGCCATTTATTAGACAGCGTCCATTAGACAAAGTGGCGAACCCAGACATAACTCCAAAAGCAATTTTTATTTCAGGTTTTGATTCGGCACCATTGGCAGCTGATTTGGATTATATTGCTCGTCATCAAGGTGAGTTTTTCCAAAAGGGAATAGACGCTTTAGCAAAGTTAACTGATGGTAAGGTAAACCTTGTTTTAAATAAGTTTTATTCACCAGATGAAGCTATAAAAAGTGCAAAAAACTGTGTTATCAACTACATCGCTGGGAAACATCCTGCGGGAAATGTGGGTACACAAATTCATCATTTTGACCCAATCGATAAAGGTCAATTTGTATTTACAGTTAAGGTTCAAGATGTTATTGCCATTGGTAAGTTTTTTGCAAATGGAAGTTTCGACTCAACGCGAATTGTTGCTTTAACTGGTTCAGAAGCTAAAAACAGAAAGTATTATAGAACAATTTTAGGAACAGATGTCTCTGCAATTATTAATGATAACTTAGTACAAGATAACGTTCGTATTATAAGTGGTAACGCATTAACAGGTGAAAATGTCGGAAATGATGGACACCTCGGATTCTATGATACCCAAATAACAGTATTACCAGAAGGAAATCAATATAAATTTTTCCTAACAGAAGGCTGGCTGGGCTTAGGGTTTGATAAATTTTCTAGCCACCGCTTGTTTCCAACTTGGTTGATGCAAAATAAAAAGTACCGTTTAGATACAAATCTAAATGGAGAGGAGAGAGGTTTCGTTGTTACTGGTGAAATGGATAAGGTGATGCCTTTTGACATTCTGCCAATGCAATTAATCAAAGCCATAATGGTTGAAGATATTGAAGCTATGGAAAATCTTGGTATCTATGAAGTAGCACCAGAAGATTTTGCGCTTTGTGAATACGTTTGTACTTCTAAAGTGAATATTCAAGAGAAAATTCGTGAAGGATTAGAAGTAATTGAACGAGAAACTATGTAATGCTATCCAAATTGATTGTTGAATTTAAAATTTAATAAGTTGAAATTTTTAAAAGATATAGTAGAAAATTTAGACCCAAAGTTTGAAAAAGGTGGTAAATGGGAGAAATTTGCTCCAATATACGAAACTTTGGCTACGTTCCCTTTTACTCCAAAGCACGTAACAACTAAGGGAGCTCACATACGTGATGGCGTGGATCTGAAACGTACAATGATGACAGTTATCATTGCTTTAATTCCCGCATTGTTGTTTGGTATGTACAATACAGGTCATTGGCATTATGAATTATTAGCAATTACAAATCCAGCTGAATATGGAACTTATATAGATTTTTGGACGGGATTTGGAGATAAATTGCTCTTTGGCTTCTTAAAAGTGCTGCCATTACTTATTGTGTCTTATGGTGTTGGACTCGGTGTGGAGTTTATCTTCGCAATGATTAGAGGTCATGCTCTTCACGAAGGTTTCCTTGTAACGGGAATGTTGATTCCTTTAATTGTCCCAGCTGATGTACCACTTTGGATGGTTGGTGTTGCAGTAGCTTTCGCTGTATTAATCGGTAAAGAAGTGTTCGGAGGAACAGGAATGAATATTGTAAACATTGCTTTAACAGCAAGAGCTTTCTTGTTCTTTGCTTATCCAACAAAAATGTCGGGAGACAAAGTTTGGAAATCTGGAACCAATGATATCATTGCAGCAAATGGTGGAGAAATTCCAGATGGAGTTTCTGGTGCAACTCCATTAGGCGATTTAGCTTCCTTTGTAGGAGAAAACCCCGTCGTTAATGGTGAAGATTTAAAAGGATTAGTGGGAGATCATTCTGCGCTTCTTGATAAGTTCGAAGCAGCGTACACTCCAATGGATTCTTTCTTAGGTTTTATTCCAGGTTCAATTGGTGAAACATCGATGATAGCAATATTAATTGGTGCAGGTATTTTATTATTTACAGGAGTTGGCTCTTGGAGAATTATGTTCTCTTTCTTTTTAGGAGGATACTTGTTCGGTGGATTAATGAACTTGATTGGAGTAAACGCTTATATGGATTTACCACCTTGGTATCATTTAATATTGGGTGGTTTCGCTTTCGGAGCAGTATTTATGGCAACGGATCCCGTTACAGCTGCTCAAACCAAATGGGGTAAATTCTGGTATGGATTTTTAGGTGGTATTTTTGCCCTCGTAATTAGGGTTTTAAATCCCGCATATCCCGAAGGAGTTATGTTGGCAATCTTATTTATGAACGTTTGTGCTCCATTGATTGACCATTACGTGGTTCAAGTGAATATCGCTCGACGTAAAAAACGATTTAAAACAGCGTAGATATGAAGTTTAATAAAGATTCAAATAGTTATACATTTATCTTCTCAATTATCATCGTGTTAATTGTAGGGGTTATACTGACATCTGTTACTTTGGCTTTGGCTGACAAAAAAGCCTATAATGTAAAGGTAAAGAAAATGATTAATATCCTTTCTGCTATGGGAATTGATTCTGATAGACAAAATGGAGAGGAATTGTACAGTAAGCATATTGGTGATATTTACATGATTGATTCTCATGGAAATAGATTGGATGAATACAATGAGGATTTTGCATTCAATTTCGATGTGCTAAAACAAAATAGAGATAAAACCGTTGCGGAAGCAGACCGTATTTTTCCGATTTTTGAAGGAGAAAACGAAAGTGGAGAAAAAGTTTATATTCTTTCAATGGCAGGGAATGGACTTTGGGGTCCAGTATGGGGGTTTGTAGCCTTGGCAGATGATTTTGAAACCATTAAAGGTGCTTCTTTCGACCATAGCGGTGAAACTCCTGGATTGGGTGCAGAGATCGCAACACCAATGTTTGAAGATCAGTATATCGATGAGAAAATAACTAAGGATGGAAGTTTCCATAACATAGAAGTTGTTAAAGATGGAACGGGTAAAGACGCATATAAAGTTGATGGAATTACTGGTGGTACTGTTACTTCTAAGGGGGTAGAAAAAATGGTGAATGGTACTTTAGAGATTTATTATAATTATTTCACAAATATTAAATAAGATGAGTGAAGTTGTAGAAAAAACAAAAATTATTGAAGAACCTCTATTCTCAAAAAAGAATAGAAAACTTGTTACTGAACCGTTATCTGATAATAACCCGATTACAGTTCAAGTATTAGGAATTTGTTCTGCATTGGCGATTACCGTTCAAGTAGAACAAGCATTCTGGATGGGAATAGCAGTGCTTTTCGTTTTAATGATAGGTAACCTTGCAATCTCTTTGTTGAGAAATTTAATCCCTTCTCGTGTGAGAATTATTATTCAATTGGTTGTGGTTGCATTCCTTGTAATTGTGGTTGACCAATTATTGCAGGCTTTTGTTCCAGATGTGTCAGAAAAATTATCGGTTTTCGTAGGTTTGATTATTACAAATTGTATCATTATGGGGCGTTTTGAAGCATTCGCAATGGGAAACAAACCTTGGCCTTCACTTCTTGACGGTTTAGGAAATGCTTTGGGATACGCATGGATTATCATGGTAGTAGCTCTTGTAAGAGAGGTACTAGGTTCAGGTAAAATCTGGGGTGCATCTTTGTTTGGTAGTAACATAGTAGGTGAAGAAACAGGACTTTATGCGATGGGATATATGAATAATAATATGATGATTTTGCCTCCAATGGCTTTGATTATCGTTGGCGTTATTATTTGGATCCAAAGAACTATGAGAAAAGAATTAATCGAAGAATAATTTTTTAAGATAAGAAAACATTATGGAAAGTACATTTAATATATTCTTAAAGGCCATTTTTACAGAAAATATGATTTTTGCATACTTCTTAGGTATGTGTTCATATTTGGCCGTGTCAAAAACAGTTAAAACAGCAGTTGGTCTTGGAACAGCAGTAATTTTTGTATTAGTTGTTACTATTCCGGTCAATTATTTACTCGAAAATTATGTCTTAAAAGAAGGAGCTCTGGTTTGGTTGAATCCTGAATATGGAGTAAATGGTAGTAAAACAATTGATTTAGGCTTCCTATCCTTTCTGATGTTTATTGCAGTAGTTGCAGCAATCGTTCAGTTGGTAGAAATGTTGGTAGAAAAATTCGCCCCTACTTTATATGGTGCATTAGGAATTTTCTTACCGCTTATTGCAGTAAACTGTGCTATTTTAGGGGGAGCACTGTTTATGCAAGATAGACAATATTCAACTATCGGAGATGCAGCGGCTTTTGCACTTGGCTCTGGTGTTGGATGGTTTCTTGCAATCGTTTTCTTGGCCGCAATTAGAGAGAAAATTAAATATTCAAATGTGCCGGCTCCGCTTAGAGGAATCGGAATTACATTTATCGTTACTGGTTTAATGGGAATCGCTTTTATGAGTTTCACTGGAATTGAATACGGTAGCAAAAAAGAAAAAGTAGAAACAGATGTTCAAACTTCTCAAATTATTTCTGATGATGAGAAAACGTCTAGTTCTTTAGTTATAATACAAAAATAATTTAAGATGAATGGTTTAATTATTACTGTTGCGTTAATTGTATTCTTAATAATCATACTTGTTTTGGTTTCAATTTTACTCTTTGTAAAAGCTAAAATTACACCAGAAGGAAAAGTTAAGATTTCGATTAATGAGGGGCAAAAAGTTCTGGAGGTTGATAGGGGAGGAACCCTATTGAGTACACTTGCTAACCAGAAAGTATTCCTTGCGTCTGCTTGTGGTGGTGGTGGAACTTGCATTGAATGTACTTGTTATGTAGATAGTGGTGGCGGAAGTATTTTACCTACTGAAGAACCGCACTTTTCAAGAAAAGAGATTGCTGAAGGAATTAGATTGTCTTGTCAGGTAAAGGTGAAAGAAGACATGGAGATTCGCGTTGAAGAATCTGTTCTGGGTGTTAAAGAATGGGAGGCAAAAGTGGTTTCTAACTACAACGTAGCCTCTTTCATTAAAGAATTTATCGTTGAAGTACCAGAAGACATGAATTACAAACCGGGCGGATATATTCAAATCAGAGTGCCTAAATGTGTAATTGATTTTAAGGATATTGATATTACTGCACATCCAAAAGAACATCCAGGTGAGCCTGATAAGTTTCATGCTGAGTGGGATAAGTTTAAGTTATGGCCACTTCAAATGAAAAATGATGAGGACGTTGTTCGTGCTTATTCAATGGCTTCTTATCCTGCTGAAGGTAGAAGAATTATGTTGAATGTTCGTATCGCTACTCCTCCTTTTGATAGAAAAGCTGGAACTTGGATGAAAGTTAATCCTGGAGTGGCTTCTTCATATATCTTTAGCCTTAAAGAAGGTGATACAGCAATAGTTTCTGGCCCTTATGGAGAGTTCTTTATAAAAGAAACTGACGCAGAGATGTTATATATCGGAGGTGGAGCAGGAATGGCGCCAATGCGATCTCATTTATATCACTTATTTAAGACTTTAAAAACAGGAAGAAAGGTTACTTATTGGTACGGTGGTCGTTCTAGAAGAGAATTGTTCTATATTGATCATTTTAGAGAGCTTGAAGATGAATTCCCTAACTTTAAATTTTTTATGGTTTTATCAGAACCATTACCTGAAGATAATTGGGTTGAGAAAAAGAATATGGAAGATACTGAAGGAGATGGATTCGTAGGATTTGTTCACCAAGCTGTGATTGACCAGTATTTAACAAAACATGAAGAACCAGAAGATATCGAATTTTATTTCTGTGGACCTCCGTTAATGAATGATGCAGTTGTTAAGATGTGTGATGAATGGGGGGTACCTGAAGAAAATATATCATTTGATGACTTTGGAGGATAGATATAGATTTCTCCGTTAATATTTAAAGGAAGTTGTCTTATGATAACTTCCTTTTTTGATTAAAACTTTCTTATCTTTTTTAATAAAAGTATTTCTAATATTTTTATTATTTGTTAATTAGATTATATTTGTAGGGTAAACAATTAAATTAATATTATGAAACAAAGAATTTTAATACTAACTATCTTATTGATTCCTTTCTTTGGAATTTCACAAAAAGTTAAACTAATAAGTGGGAACCCATCTGAATTGGCATCTGAAACAAATTTTGATGTAAAAGTTGATTTTACTAATGCAAAGTTTTATAAGGAAAATATGTCAGAAGCGGATTACATCAACAAAAGAATAGAAGAAATCAAAGCAGATAAAGGGGCAGCTGAAGCAGAATCATGGCAAGCAGACTGGGAGCGCCATAAAGAGGATGTAATGTATGAGAAGTTTATTCATGCAATTAATAAAACTGGTAAATCAGGAGTTACTTTTAATAAAGATTCAGGTGCTAAATACACTGCGGTAATCAAAGTTGACTGGGTATTTCCAGGTTGGTACGGAGGAGTAGCGAGACAGGCTTCAAAATTGAACGCAACTATATCTTTTATTGAAACTAGTTCAGGTACAGAAGTTCTTTCACTTTCTTGTTTGGGTGCTCTTGGAGATATACCTGTTGTAGGAATTCCAAATAACAATGATAGAATCTCTCAGGCTTTTGATAAAGTTGGTGTAGGAGTTGGAAAATTCATGAAAAAGAAATTCAAATAGTTAGGGGCTTAATTAAAAGTCTTAGGGTATAAAGATTAACCCTAAAAATAATAATTTACATACATACGGATAGTGTCAAAAATTCTGAGAGTTTATCAGACAGACAATGTTCCGTTTGTATGTATTTTTTTTACCCTTCGTAAATAAGTATCTTAAAGAGTATTTTTAATTTGATGAATACACTATCTGATTCTCAAAAAAAACACCCTTAATCGTTTCAATGAACCATTAAGGGTGTTTTCAAATCTCTTCGTTATCTATTATAATTCAAATATTTCCGCACATTTCTCAAGAATTATTCAAGAACATTCCCAAGCAAGAATCAAATTAAATCGAATATTTATCTTTGTGCTACTTGTTGCTCATCCATTCCTGTAGAAACAGCCGACTTTTCAACGCGAATTTTTGTTCCTCCTTCACATTTTAAGAGAATATTCGTTTCGTTTATTTCTAGTACTTCACCATGAATTCCTCCGATAGTTACGACTTTGTCACCCGTTTTCAGGTTTTTACGAAACTTTTTAATTTCTTTTTGTTTCTTCATTTGTGGTCGTATCATAAAAAAGTAAAATACAACCAAAATGAGTAATAACATGACTATTTGACTCGATCCTCCTTCCATAACTTCTATTTTTGTTTTTTATTTAGTTTATAAATTATTTAATTGTTTACCGTTGCTTTAATCATCAAGGTAGTCGTTGACGGCTTTGTATTTGCTGTAACAGTAATTGGTTTGTTAATAGTTCCAGTACCTGTTCTATCCGTATCAACTTCAGCTTTGAGGATAGTTGATTCTCCCGGTGGAATTGGATTTTCTTCATATCCAGGAACAGTACAGCTACAAGACGGTTTTACCTCGGCAATTATTAGCGGATAAGAGCCCGTATTTTTTATTTCAAACTCTACGTGGATAATTGTTCCTTTGGCAACTGTCCCAGCATCATAAACATCCTCTACTTCGATGGTTGTATATTCACCTACTTGCATAGCATATTCTTCGCTGTTGTTTCCACATGACATTAACAAAAGTGCTGTCATGAATAATGTGATTGTAATCTTCATATTTTCATTAATTAATTAAACCTCTTCCTTCTTTTGAAATTTTTCCTTTTTTATTTAACTGCTGAACAGCTTTGTCCAAAATGCCATTGATAAAGATATTACTTTTTGGTGTACTATAAAACTTTGAAATTTCAATATATTCATTCAGTGTTACCCGCTCTGGAATATTTTCAAATACAACCAGCTCAGTAATTGCTAACTCCATCAAAAGAACATCCATTTTCGCGATTCTATCAAGTTCCCAATTCTTTGTTAAACCCTCAATTAGTTCTAAATTTTCTTCTCTGTTATCGATGGTTTCTTTTAACAACCTTATGATAAACTCCTTCTCATCGTCATTTGGCTTAAAAAGTGGAAATATACTGTTATCTGCATCTTCTCCTTCCTCAAATTTCTTGATGGTTTTAATTACCATTGAACACATTAAGTCAATATCATCAAGCCAATAAACGCTTTTTTCTTCAAAATAATCGAGAAGAAAATGAAAGTTCGCAACCTCATTTTTAAACAGCTGAACCATGAACTCTTTATCGTCATTAAAACTGTCTTGCTCATTATTCATAAATTCGAAATAGGTTTCAGATTTTTGAACATGATTAAACAATTTACGCATGAGTTCTTGCTTCACGTCGCCTTTCCAATTTGCTTTTAAGATATCTGACTGATGTTTTAGTTCAGGATGTTCTTCTAAAATCTTAATAATTTGGTTGTCAACAAATTTAAGATTTGGATAAATATCCTCTTCTGTAGGTAAATGTTTATTTTTGTTTTCTTCTATTCGAAGCTCTGCCTTTTTTTTTAGCTCAACAAAAATTTGAAGGAGCATGATGTATAAGTCTTGCATCTGACCTATGGATGTCATCATTTCCTTTTTTGCCCACGCAAAATCTACATCTCCCTGCTGTGAAAATGAATATAAGGTTTGGAGAGCCTTAATGCGTAAATGTCTTCTATTTAAAAGCATTTAATTAATAAGGTAATTTAACTTTTCCGACTGATTCAATTCTTTCTTCCGCTACTTTATTTGCAATCGCGTATGCAGGAGTATTTTCATCCGCAGAACGTTTAACGATTTCAGCAATTGTAGAATAAATATTTTCTGCTTTTTGTAACGCCCATTCTGAAGGTTTGTTGTGAAGCTCTGCATAAACATTTATCACTCCACCTGCATTTAAAGCAAAATCTGGAGCGTAAATAATACCTTTGTCTAAAACTGCTTTTCCATGAACGTGTTCATTAGCTAATTGGTTATTAGCAGAACCTGCAATAATTGAGCACTTCAATCTTGAAAGTGTATCATCATTCACAGTTGCTCCTAAAGCACAAGGTGCGTAAATGTCCATATCTATATCATAAATCTCTTCCAAACCTACAACTTTTGCCTTGTATTCTTTTGAAACATGATTCAAACTGTCTTGGTCGATGTCTGAAACATAAATTTCAGCACCTTCATCATGTAAATGTTTGATTAAGTAAGCACCAACATGTCCTGCTCCTTGAACAGCTACTTTTTTGCCAGCAAGGCTGTCGCTTCCGAATTGTTGTTTTGCACAAGCTTTCATTCCTACATATACACCCAAAGCTGTTACAGGTGATGGGTCACCACTTTTACCAGGCAATCCAACAACATGATCTGTTTCCATATTGACATACGTCATATCAGTTGGAGAAATACCTACATCTTCTGCTGTGATGTATTTTCCTCCTAAGCTATTAACGAATTTACCAAAACGGCGAAACAACGCTTCACTCTTCATGGTTTTAGAATCACCAATGATAACTGCTTTTCCTCCACCTAAGTTCAATCCTGAAATTGAATTTTTATATGTCATACCTCTAGACAATCTCAAAACGTCATTGAGTGCTTCTATTTCATTATTGTACATCCACATACGTGTTCCACCTAAACCAGGTCCTAATGTAGTGTTATGAACGGCAATAATCGCTTTCAAACCTGTGTCGTTGTCGTTACAAAATAATAACTGCTCGTGATTGTATTCACTCATCGCTGCAATAACAGGATTTTTTAAATCTTCTGCGTTTACTTTTCTAGTTTCAATCATTGTTTATAATTTTAGTCTATCATTAAAATCAATTAACTACTTTTGTATTGCTTTTATTAAACAATAACAATCTTTAATTTGTTTGCAAAAATAGAAATTAAAAAATGAAGTCTCTCAGGTATCTTAACAAATATTTCATAAAATATAAATGGAGATTGCTCCTTGGAGTACTTTTTATAATCGGTTCCAATTTTTTTAACGTCAATATGCCTCTAATTGTCAAAAAGGCAGTGAATGAATTTGAATCAAATTTTAATGTCGCAGATTGGGCACCTGCTGCATTTTCATTGGCTGGTATGTATTTGTTGTTGTCAATTGGACAAGGTGTTTTTTTGTTTTTTACACGTCAAACAATAATTATGGTTTCTCGATATATCGAATTTGATCTAAAAAATGAGATTTATCAGCAATACCAAAAATTGTCTTATAATTTCTATAAAAAGAACAATACGGGCGATTTAATGAACCGAATTTCGGAAGATGTAACTTTTGTTAGGGCTTATTTAGGTCCTGGAGTGATGTACACTGTGAATTTGGTTACACTTTTTACTTTTACGATTGTCTTTATGATGAGAGAGAGCGTTGAGTTAACCCTTTATACGCTTGCACCACTGCCTTTAATGTCATTCATAATATATAAAGTCTCAAGTATTGTAAACAAACAATCTGTTCAAGTTCAAACCCAACAATCTAAAATTGCGACCTTGGTTCAAGAAACTTTTTCGGGTATTTCTGTATTAAAGGCTTATAAGGGTGGAAAAAAGTTTCAGAAGGATTTTAATGAGAATGCCCAAAGTTACCTTTCAAAACAAATGGATTTGGTAAAAACAAATGCGTTTTTTATGCCTTCTATCACATTTTTGATTGGATTAAGCGTGATTCTTACAATATATTATGGTGGAATTCTCTCCTATGATGCACAAAACGATTTGACTTCCGGAACTATCGTGGCTTTTATCTTTTATGTAAATATGCTGACGTGGCCTTTTGCTAGCCTTGGTTGGGTTGTTTCTATCATTCAAAGAGCTGAAGCTAGTCAAGAACGTATCAATGAGTTCTTGGGAATTGAACCTAAAATTCAAAATTCCACTAAAAAACCATTTGATTTTCAGGGGAATATTGAGTTTAAGAATGTGAGTTACACTTACCCTAATTCAGGAATTGAAGCCATTAAAGACTTGAGTTTTACTATTAAAAATGGTGAAACTTTAGCGGTTTTAGGAAGAACAGGCGCTGGAAAATCGACTGTTGTAAATTTGCTTATGCGGCAATTTGACCCACAAGAAGGAAAGGTGTTAATTGATGGGGAAGATTTAAGAACAATCAACCTTGATGATTTTCGTAAACAATCGGGACTTGTTCCTCAGGAAGTTTTTTTATTTTCTGATACCATTAGAAACAATGTGATGTTTGGAATGGTAAATGACGAGGAAATTAGTGATGAGGAAATTATTGAAAGTCTAAAAACAACCCATGTTTGGCATAATATCAAAGAGTTTAAAGAAGGTTTAGATACCGTTTTAGGGGAAAGAGGAGTGAACCTGAGTGGAGGTCAAAAACAAAGAGTCAGTATTTCACGAGCCTTAATTCGAAACCCTAAATTATTAATACTCGATGATTGCTTATCTGCTGTAGATACAGACACCGAAGAAATTATTCTTACTAACCTCAAAGGAAGAATGAAGGATGTCACAGCGTTAATTGTTAGTCATAGAGTCTCTACAATTAGAAATGCAGATAATATTTTAGTATTGGATAATGGACAGAAAATTGAAGAAGGAACGCATGATGAATTGCTAGCATTAGATGGAATTTATGCAGACATTTACCACAAACAGCTGATAGAAGAAGAACAAAAATAAAATGAGGGAAGAATTTATTCATATAAAAGGAGCAAGGGAACACAATCTTAAAAACATGGAAGTCAAAATCCCTCACGGAAAAATGACGGTCGTGACAGGATTATCTGGTTCTGGTAAATCTTCTTTAGCATTTGACACTTTGTTTGCTGAAGGGCAACGTAGATATATCGAAAGTTTATCTTCTTATGCACGGCAATTCCTTGGGAAATTGGATAAACCGAAGATTGACTTTATAAAAGGTGTTTCTCCAGCCATTGCGATTCAACAAAAAGTATCTTCTACAAACCCTCGTTCTACGGTTGGAACGGTCACTGAAATTTATGATTATTTGAAAATTTTATTCGCTCGTTTAGGAAAAACCTATTCTCCAATCAGCGGAAAAGAAGTAAAAAAAGACAATGTTACAGATGTTGTCGATTTTATTTCCTCGAAAAATGATGGAGAAAAGTTTATGATACTGACTCCGATTAAGAATTTCGATAAATGGGGAATTGAACGGCAATTAAACATTTTTAAAGAACAAGGATTTGCACGTGTTCGAATTGATGAAAAGGTCATCCGAATTGAGGACGCTCTTAAAGAGATTCCTAAAAATGTAAAAAAATTAGAATTGGTGATTGATAGATTAGCCGTTCGACATGAGGATGAAATGCACCAATCTCGAATGGCAGATTCTGTTCAATTGGCTTTTTCAGAAGGAAATGGAGAATGTTGGCTTTTTTTTTCAACAGATAATGAATTCATTAAATTTTCAAATCGGTTTGAACTGGATGGAATCGAATTTGCAGAGCCGAATTTACATTTTTTTACTTTTAATAATCCTTACGGTGCTTGTCCTACATGCGAAGGGTTTGGAAGTGTTATTGGAATTGATGAGAATTTAGTAATTCCAGACAGAAGTCGTTCCGTTTATGATGATGCAATAACACCTTGGAGAGGCGCAAAATTAAGCAGATATCAAAAGCGTTTTATTGAACAATCTGCAGACATTAATTTCCCGATTCATCGACCGATTGAGGATTTGTCAGAAGAGGAATATGACATTTTGTGGAACGGAAAAGGGAAAATTAAAGGAATTAATCATTTTTTTGATTACCTAAATAAAAAAAAATATAAAATTCATGTTCGTGTGATGTTAGCACGATTTCGTGGGAAGACATTGTGTCCTGACTGTAAAGGAACAAAGTTAAGAAAAGATGCAAGCTATGTAAAAGTTGGAGGAAAGTCGATTACGGATATTGTGTTGACCTCGATAGAAGATAATTTAAAGTTTTTTAAAGAACTAAAATTAGACGCGTATCAACTTGCAGTAGGAAATCGAATTTTTACTGAAATAGAAAATCGACTGAATTGGTTGAATGAAGTGGGGTTGGGTTATTTGACGTTAAATAGACAAGCCAATACGCTTTCAGGTGGTGAATCGCAACGCATTAATTTGGCGACGTCTTTGGGAAGTAGTTTGGTCGGCTCAATGTATATTTTAGATGAGCCAAGTATTGGGCTGCATCCAAAAGACACAAAAAAATTAATAGAAGTTTTACATCAATTACGTAATTTAGGAAATACTGTTATTGTGGTTGAACACGAGGAAGCGATTATGCAAGCGGCGGATGAAATTTTAGACATTGGTCCACTTGCAGGTGTAAATGGTGGGGAGTTGGTTTTTCAAGGTCCACATAAAAAGTTGATAAACGCAAAAGGTAGTTTAACAGCTGAATATTTAACAGGTAGAAAAATTATTTCTGTTCCTGAAAGACGAAGAAAATCGAAAAGTGCCATTCATGTTATTGGGGCAAGCGAACACAATTTAAAGAAAATCAGCGTAAAAATTCCATTACAGAGCATGGTTTGTGTAACTGGCGTTAGTGGCTCTGGAAAATCAACCTTAATAAAGGACATCTTGTATCCTGCATTGGCAAAAAAGTTAGATATCCATGGTTTGGAAGTTGGTAAACACACGGAAATTGCAGGCGATTTTAGTCAAGTCGAGGCGATTGAGTTTGTAGATCAAAACCCGATTGGTCGTTCTTCTCGAAGTAATCCTGTAACTTATGTGAAAGCATTTGATGAAATCCGAAATCTGTTTGCTGACCAACAAGCATCAAAAATGCGAAACTTAAAACCAGGATATTTTAGTTTTAATGTTCCTGGCGGTCGCTGTGAAACGTGTGAAGGAGAAGGAATAATAACGGTTTCTATGCAATTTATGGCAGATGTTCAATTATTGTGTGAAACTTGCCAAGGAACACGATATAAAAAAGACGCTTTAGAAATCAGGTATGAAGGAAAAACAATTGCAGACATTTTAAGCATGGATATTGAAGAGGCTTTGGTGTTTTTCCAATCTAAAAAAGGAAATACAGCGGTGAGAATCGTAGAAAAAATACAACCTTTGGTAGATGTAGGACTGGGTTATTTAACCATGGGACAGCCTTCGTCAACTTTATCAGGCGGAGAAGCACAACGTATTAAACTGGCTTCCTTTTTAGTGAAGGCTCGAAACCCTAAGAAAACACTCTTTATCTTTGATGAACCAACAACGGGATTGCATTTTGACGATGTTAATAAACTACTTATTTCCCTGAATCGTTTAATTGATATTGGTCACTCCATTGTCATCATCGAGCACGACATGGATGTGGTCAAAAATGCCGATTGGATAATAGATTTAGGACCAAACGGTGGAGATAATGGTGGTTTTCTTGTAGCACAAGGCACTCCTGAAGAAGTAGCGCAGGTAAAAGAAAGTTTTACAGGACAGTTTTTAAAGGAGAAGCTAAAATAAAAACAATTGTAGAAATCGAGTTCGTTACTGATTAACCAAAGAATTTATAGCAGTTTCAGTTATTGGTTTACGTCAATCTTATGTTTATTTAGTTTTATCCATATTATAAAATTATAATAACGTGTCGTTAAAATACCAAAATTGCATAAAACTTATATTGAATTACTTCCGTTTTACCAAAGGATGATTTAATGCGCCAACTTGGTTTTTGATTACTTCATATTCTTCTAATTCTTCAAATAACTTGGACAAAGAAGAAATATTATATGCTCTTGTATCGAAGCTTGGGTCTATTTTTCGGATATTTATTCCAATCGTTGAGACATAAGCAATTTCATTTTCGTCTGTCGAAATATCGAATGCTTTTGAAACTGTTTCATTGTCTTTTTCTGAAAGGAAACTTTTATTTGTTGGTGTCTTTTTGTACCCTTTCGTTGCCTTCCCATTTGAAGCAGTTGTTTTTGTTGCTTTTTTCTGTTTTGCAGGTGCAGGTTCTTTAGGACTAATGTTTTCAGTAAAAGTGAATATATCGCATGACTTAACAAAGGATTCTGGTGTTTTCTTTTCACCAATTCCCATAACAAACATTCCCTCTTCACGGATGCGTTTTGCTAAGCCAGTGTAGTCACTATCACTTGAAACAATGCAGAACCCATCAACACTTTTACTGTGTAAGATGTCCATTGCATCTATAATTAAAGCCCCATCAGTTGAGTTTTTACCAGAAGTATATGAAAATTTTTGAATGGGGTTGATAGAGTATTGATTGATGAGGTTTTTCCAAGAATTCATGTGTTGGTTCGTCCAATCACCGTATATCCTACGAATCGTAGCCTTTCCATATTTGGAAACTTCTTCAATTGTTTCTTTGAGTAGTCTTGCTTGCGCATTGTCACCATCAATTAAGATGGCAATGTTGAATTTTTTTTCGTTCATAGTTGATTTACTTTAAATTGGACATACATCATCCTCCAAAGTTATTGTTTTTTTTTGACTTTGTGAGAATTGCACTGTAGGTGATTAATTTGTTCGGCTGATATCATGGAGTTATTATTTAAAAGTTCTTGCTATTGTAATAAAATCTATATAATATTGCATAGCATTAATTATAACTTGTCATTATGAAATCAATTACACAATTTTTTTCTTTAATATACATAAAATCATTAAGTTTTATTGTGTTGTTTTTTAATTTAAAACTAGGATGTGAGATAAATTCTCTGCAGTAAATATTGAATTGCGTTTTACTATTTCAACCCCATTCTTTCTATAAACCGTTTGCTTGCCCAATTATGCGCGCCAACCTCCTCCATGATAATTACACCTTCTTTGTTTATCACGTACGTTGTTGGCAAATTTGAAGATTCAAATTCTTTTGGATAATTGCTAGCGGGGAGATAAACAGGAAAAGTGTAGCCGTATTTATCTAAAAATCGTTGGATAATTTCTGGTTTTTCATTGGAAATAAGATACATTTGAATTTTATCGCCATGTTTGTCGTATAATTCTTGTAAAGAAGGCATTTCTGCCACGCAAGGCGGACACCATGTTGCCCAAAAATTCACCAACGCTATCTCTCCTTGTGATTCTGAAAAATTAATAAGGTTTCCATTTAAATCAACCAATTCCCAGTCGTAGGTTGAAAGTTTAATTTGTTTTTCTTCTGAAAGTTCTGAAGGCGACATGGCTAAAAACCGCTGAATGGTCGAAATAACAGGAATTCTAATGCTTGGGACGAAAAGAATCAACCCAATAAAAATTCCAAAAAGAATGTCCCATTTCCTTTTATAAATCCATTTTTTTATCGGAGAATCATTCTCTTTTTTTGTCATGTTTAATATTGTTCAGATCTTAATAGAACCAGTGTACAAGCAATCTCTGATTCAATGTTATTCTTTGTTAATAAATCAACAAAATCATCATTTTCTGTTCCTGGGTTAAAAATTATGCGCTTTGGTTTTATGTCGATAATTGGTTGATAAAACTCAACTTGGTTACTTGGAGAAAGATATAATGTTACTGTATCAATATCGTTATCAGTAGGAAATTCAGTTACAATTTCAACTCCATTCACTTCTCCCTTTCGCCTTCCCCATGCCACAATAGGATGACCGTACTCTTGTAGCATCTTAATTGCCTTATTGGAATACCTTTCTTCTTTGGTACTTGCACCAACAACGAGTGTCTTTTTTGTTTTCATTTAACAAAGATAGGTAAAAAGAAAATACATTTAAATTACTTTTATTTTTATGCAACAAAAGTTACTAAGATATGTGGTGAGAATATCGCCATAAAAAAAATCTAAGTTAAGCTCCTTAATTACAGTCATTAACATAAAATCCCCATCGCAAATAATCGTTTTTACAATGTTTTTACCTTCCTCCATTCAAAAGCTTATAAAATAGTTTAAATTTGCGTTTATGTTTTAATATAAATGTATGGGAAAGTTTTCAAATCGTTTGTTAGGAATGGAGGAGTCAGCGACTATTGCAATGGCGCAAAGAAGTCGAGAGTTGAAGAATGAGGGCTTGGATATTATTTCTTTGAGTTTAGGAGAACCAGATTTTCATACGCCAGACTTTATTAAGGAAGCAGCTATTGAGGCGATGGAGCAGAATTATACTTATTACACGCCAGTGTCTGGGTATGATGATTTAAGAGAAGTGATTTCTGAAAAATTTAAGAGAGATAATAACTTAAATTATAGTAAAGACCAAATTGTTGTCTCTACAGGCGCAAAACAATCGGTCGCAAATTTAATGCTTTGCCTTATCAACCCTGGAGATGAGGTTCTGATTCCAACACCATATTGGGTTACATACATTGAAATTGTTAAGTTGGCAGGAGGCGTTCCTGTTTTTATTGAGTCAAACATTGAAAAAGATTTTAAGGTGTCTGGTGCGGATGTTGAAAGTAAAATTACACGCAAAACAAAGGCAATTATTTTTTCTACTCCGTGTAATCCTACTGGCTCTGTTTATTCTAAAGAGGAATTGAAGGATATTGCACAAGTTTTGACAAAATACAAGAACATTACAATTATTTCAGATGAAATATATGAGCATATCAACTTTATTGGGAAGCATGAAAGTATTGCACAGTTTGAAGAGGTTTATGACCAAACAGTAACCGTAAACGGAATGTCAAAAGCATGGGCAATGACGGGCTGGAGAATTGGATATATCGGCGCACCAAAAGAAATTGCTGATGCATGTATAAAAATGCAAGGTCAGTTCACAAGTGGAACCAATTCGATTGCACAACGAGCTTCTATTTCGGCATTAAAGATGGATCCGAGTTATCTCAACGAAATGATTGATGCTTATAAACACCGAAGAGAATTGGTTTTGGAAGGATTAAAAGTCATTAAAGGATTAAAAATTAACGAACCAGAAGGCGCATTCTACTTTTTCCCAGATGTGTCTAATTTTTTCGGAAAATCTTATCAGGGAAAGATAATAAATAACGCCTCTGAATTGTGTATGTTTATTTTAGAAGAAGGCAAGGTTGCTGTTGTAACTGGAGATGCTTTTGGAGCTCCAAATTGCATCCGAATAGCTTATGCTACGGATGAAGATTCTCTAAAAGAGGCTATGCTTAGAATCAAAGTCACACTTGAAAAATTAAATTAAATGGAATTAGAAACTCTTTTTGAGAAATTTAACCAAGCTAGAATTGTTGTTTTAGGAGATGTTATGATAGATTCTTACCTCTATGGTAAAGTCTCACGCGTTAGTCCTGAAGCTCCTGTTCCGATTATTAATTTCAAGAAAGAGGAACAACGCTTAGGCGGTGCAGCAAATGTTGCATTAAACTTATTGAGTCTAGAGGCAAAAGTTTCTATGGTTACGGTTATTGGAGATGATAATGACGGGAATTCGTTGTTGACTTTGTTAAAAAACGAAGGTATATCTACAAAAGGAGTTGTACGCTCAAAAAATCGGCAAACTACTGTTAAAGAACGTGTAGTTGGAAATCATCAACAGCTTTTAAGAATCGATAAAGAACAAACCAATGATATTTCTTTTGATGAGGAAAATCAGTTGTTAGAAGAATTAGAAGTTTTGTTGAAAGAAGGTCAAGATGCAATCATTTTACAAGATTATAACAAAGGAGTTTTAACTGAAAGATTAATTTCTGAAGTTGTCGCTTTAGCTAAAAAGTATCATACATACACGACAGTTGACCCCAAATTAAAGAATTTTTTAGCCTATAAAGGAGTAACACTATTTAAACCAAACTTAAAAGAATTAAGCGAAGGTTTACAAATGAAAATTGACTTTGCGAGAGATAGAGAGAGTTTTGATGTTGCCATTCAAAAATTAGACGCTGAATTGGGGGCGGATTTGTTATTTGTAACTTTAAGTGAGTACGGTGTTTATATACAAGCTAAACAAGACAAACATTATATAGAAGCCCACAAACGTAATATCCACGATGTTTCTGGAGCAGGAGATACTGTAATTAGTGTTGCAACGTTGTGTTTATGCGCTGGATTAAGTCCAAAGTCTTTGGCGAAAATGGCAAATTTGGCGGGTGGAATCGTTTGTGAGTATTCAGGAGTTGTAGCCATTCAAAAAGAACAACTTTTAAGCGAAGCAAAAAGAAAGTCGATTGAGCTGGATTAGCAAAATACGGGAAACAATTAATCTTAACCTTTACAACTCTAAAAATATGGTTTTAGGGTTGGTCAGGGTTAGCTATATTTTTATAGCCTTGTCTATGATAGGTGTATTAATTTACTTCTATGGATTTCCTCAAACTACTGAATCTGAAAAGTTTCTTACTCGATTAATAGAACTCAGCTTCCTATTTTATACATTCCGATTTATCGTTCGACTGATTTATGAGTTAAATCCCATAAAATACATAATGGAACATTGGGCAGAAACCTTAATTATCTTGTATTTAGTAGCAGAGGGAATTGCTTTTAATTTCTACGATACGTTTATCATTGGAGAGATTTTCGCTAAAATTTCTGGAAATGAAGCAGGAAAAGAAGTCTTTATGGACTTTTCAAACATCTTCATTCAGTTATTCTTCGTAATATATATTATTATCGATATTTTCAAAAAAAGAGATTTCAGACAATATTTTAAAATCCATCCTGGACTTTTATTTATGTTGTCTATTTTGCTGATTATTACCATCGGTACTGGACTCTTGCTCCTTCCTGAAATGACAAACTCAAATGATATTTCTTTTATTGATGTTTTGTTTTTAGCTACATCTTCAACCAGCGTAACAGGATTAACAACTTTGGATATTAGTGAAGTACTTACATTTAAAGGTCAGTTAGTTGTTCTATTTTTAATTCAAATTGGGGGATTGAATACAATCGCTTTTGGTGCTTTATACCTCTTGATTGCTAAGCTAGGAGTAGGATTAAAACAGCATGCTGTAATCGAGGATTTCGTGAACGAATCGTCTTTTTTAGATACTGAAAAGATGTTTGTCAGAATTGTTAAATGGACATTAGTAATAGAATTAATTGGGGCAATCGGTATTTTTATTTTTATTCATAATAACGGACTTTTTGACGGAACAAGACAAGAAGTGTTTTATGCTGTTTTTCATGCAATATCAAGTTTTTGTAGTGCAGGATTAAGTACAGTTTCTGGAGGTATGATGAATCCCCTTTTGGTCAATAATTATTTTCTTCATTTTGTTGTCCTCGGTTTATTCTTTTTAGGAGGATTTGGGATGATTTATTTATTCGATTTGTTTGGAATTAAGCACCTTAGAAATCGTATGAAGTATCCGTGGAAAACGTTAAAGTTTGATACAAAAACAACATTGTACACAACTTTGATTTTGCTGGTAGCAGGAGCAGTTGTATTTTTTATTTTTGAATACAATCGTTCCTTGGTGGCTCATGAATCTGGATTTGGAAAGTTAATTGTTACTCTGTTTAGTTCAATGACACCAAGAAGCACTGGGTTTAGTACGGTTGATTTCTCAACACTGAGTCTTCCTGTTATGGTTTTTATGTTATTTTTAATGTTTGTTGGTGCTAGTTCAGGCTCATCTGGGGGAGGAATTAGGGTTTCTACATTTGCCGTTTTGCTAAGCTCGGTTTCTGCAACAATTCAAAGAAAACAACATGTAGAGTTATTTAAAAGAACCATTGATACAGATACTGTTTTAAAAGCCTATACTGTTTTAATATTCTATATAGCTGGAAATTTGATTGGGATATTTATTTTATTAATAACAGAACATAATGCGATTGAATTAGGTCATTTTACCCTGATGGATATTATATTTGAACATGTTTCAGCAGCGAGTACTGTAGGACTTTCTACAGGAATTACACCACACCTAACCGTTTCAGGAAAAATTGTTATTATTGTGGCCATGTTTATCGGTCGTTGTGGCACACTCACTATTGCTTATCTATTTGGAAAGCAGATGCTAAGTAATTACAAATATCCAAAAGGACATTTAATGATTGGATAAATGAAGAAAGGTAGAATATAATAAAAACCAAGATTTAGCGTTGATATTAGGCATGTTGAAGAAAATAACATATATCATACTTTTAATTGTTTTAACATCAAACATAAGCTTTGGACAAGCTAGGCAAAGTGTAATGAATTACCGTAAGTTTGACCAAAAGTTGTTTCATTTTGGATTCTTGCTTGGGATAAACACTTCTGATTTTACAACTTCTTACAAGCCAAACCTGTTAAAAGACCACAATCTTTATTCTATACAAAACAGATTGCAACCAGGATTCCAACTTGGATTAATAGGAACAATGAAAATTGGAACGCCCCTGATTCGCCTGCGATTTATTCCATCAATCTCTTTCCAAGAGCGGATTTTAGATTATAAATTTGTTTCATCTGATCCAGAGAAAGATTTTGAATTATATGAAGAGAGAATTGGTTCAACAAGCATTGATTTTCCCCTATTACTTAAATTTAGAACAAAAAGATATAACAACTTTGCCGCCTTTGTAATTGGAGGTGCGCAATATACCCTAGACCTTCAATCTAAAGAGAATACAGCACAATCTTTTGGTGATCCATTTATAAAAATTTATAGAGATGATTTCCAATATCAAGTTGGCGGTGGCGTCGATTTCTTCTTTGCTTTTTTTAAGTTTTCTATTGAATTAAAACTCTCTCATGGATTTAAACAAGCTTTAATTCAAGACCATACAAGGGTTTCTGAGCCAATTAATAAATTATACAATCGGGTTTGGTTACTTTCGTTTACGTTTGAAGGATAATTTATCTCGGTCTAGAAAATTCAGATAACAAAATAGCCGTTGCCATAGCAACATTCAACGATTCACCTTCGCCAAATTGAGGAATTGTGATACGGTGGTTTACCAATGGAATTAAATCTTCATGAATCCCATTCCCTTCATTTCCGAGTAATAAAGTTCCTTTTCGTTCTATCGATTTTGTATAGATATTTTCACCATCTAAAAGTGCTCCGTATATTGGCAAAGAAGCATTGGAAAGATATGTTTTTAAATCTACATACTCGATTTGCACGGTAAAAATTGCACCCATTGATGCTTGAACAACTTTTGGGTTGTAGCAATCTACAGTCTCTTTAGATGCAACAATTTTTTTTACTCCAAACCAAGAAGCTAATCTAAGAATGGTCCCTAAATTCCCTGGATCTTGTACAGTATCGATTGCAAGAATAAAATCTGTTTTTATTTCTTCTTTAGGTAAATATTGGCAAATTGCAAGTTGTGACTGCGGATTTTTTAGACCTGATACTTGTTGTAGGTTCTTTTCTGTAATCTGTTGATATTGAAACTGTGGAAGTATGAAATTTTCACGTTCTGAAACACCAAATATCTCAAGAATGCTCTCCGGTGCTTTGTTAATCGCCTCTTGAATCATTTTTGGACCTTCGATGATAAACATTTGATGAATATCCCGGAACTTCTTTTGCTGAAGCGAACGAATTTTCTTTATCTGCTCTTTCGAAATCATTGAACTACGAAGAAAACATTTTTTTTGGAATTTGTGATAGCATTGTATGTATTTATTTTAAAAGAGAATGGAAGATAAGCGATGTTTCGTACAAATTTAATCTTTGTTTTTAAGGGAAAACCCTGACTGTCAATTGAATTGGTTTTGTGTATATTACGACAAAAAAAAATATTATTGCTTTTTGAACAAAAAAATGAAGAAACCAACAACAATTCGCGCGCTCTTTTTTCTTTTCATATTTCCGTTTCTTACAATATGTTGCACGAAATGTGGCTTAGGTTCAAGTGATGCGGAAAAAGTATTTCATTTTGATAGCGAAGATATAAGTCCAGGATACAGAATGGAGATTATGGATGGGGTTTATGCTGGAACAACTTTCTTTAAAAAGTATAAAAATGAAATCTGTAAGGATAGTTATTTAATTTCTTCTGATGGAACAGATTCTCCGAAGAATGAAATTTACTTATTAATTAAAAATGACAGTGTTTCGCCTCATTACTCACTTTTTGTAGTAGGAATATTCATTATAGATAGTAGTAGTGGGCAGCCATATTCATTTTCACATCAGATGGAAGAGTTTAATGAGCCGGCTTTGACGATTTATATTGTACCAAACATTCATTCGTTTGCAAATACATTGACATTGACAAGCCATAAAGGGAATCTTAAAATTTATGATATTAGAACAAAATCGTCACTTTTCTATCCAGATAAATTAGAGTTTCATGCGAGTTTTGAAGGTAAATTCATAGATGTATCTGATTTATCAAAAAAGGATACAATTCAAATCAATGGAGAATTTCATTTTTAAATATTTTTTGAACTGAGCCATAAACTACAAATCAACATAACCCAAAAGAATAGCCTTTTTAACAAGTCCTGCTACATTCTCTACCTCAAATTTAACAAACAAGCTTGACCGATGATTTTCAACTGTTTTCGGAGAAATAAATAATGATTCGGCTATTTCTTTTATTTTTTTTCCTGCTAACGTTTCTTTTAAAACTTCTTTTTCTCTATCGGTAAGTTTAAGTCCTGACTTCTCTTTTAGTACTTGTCTTTGCTTTATTGTCTCTTCTAGTTTTGGATCAATAAACTTTTCGCCAGATAGAATTGCCTCAACGCCTTCTATGATGTACATTGTGGGGCTTGATTTTCCAACAAAGCCGTGTATCCCATTTTGAAAAAGAGAGTTTACAACCAATTCATCCTCAAGTGAGCTGATAACAAGAATCTTTATAGTGGGTTGTAAATTAAATATTTGATGCAGGAATGTTCGTGAATCATCGCCGTTTAAGATTAAATCTAATAAAATAATATCCACCTCTCTTTTTTGAAGAACGTGGAGAATTTCTACTTGAGTTGATGCCAGTAATATATTTGCCTCTGGGTAATTAGAAGCTAAATAAGAACGGTGACCTTCTAAAATCATGTTGTGGTCATCAACAATTAAGAATGTGAAGTTATTTTCCATTTAAGTCTGAATTTCAAGATTGATAAACGCAGTTGTTCCCTTGCCTTGACTCGATTCTATATCAAGATTTCCCCCAATTAATTCTATTCTCTTTTTTAAAGCTCCAAGACCAAGCGAATTGTTGATTTTTGAAACATCCATTCCTATTCCATTATCCTCTACACTCAAACTAAGGGATTGTTTTCTCTGAATAATCTGAACGTTAATTTGATCTGCTTTTGAATATTTAATCGCATTTTGGATAAGTTCCTGAATACCACGATAAACAATTATTTCGTGCTTCTTATTAAGTTCAATTTTTTGATTTACATTGGTGAAGAAATGTAAATTTCCTTTTGAATTATTTCTATTAACAAAATGTACAACAGCATCGATTAATCCCTTTTCTTTGATTAGGTAAGGAGATAGATTGTGAGATATATTCCGCGTAATTTGATGCGCATGGTTTAGCGTACTTAATGACTGATCTGAGACAGAATCGTTTTGTTCCAATTGCAATTTCAAAGCAGTAAGTTCTGCGGCCAAACCATCGTGTAATTCTCTAGAGATTCTATCTCTTTCTATCTCTTCAGATTCTGAAATAGCTTCTGATAATTGGACGGCATGTTTTTGGTCAATAAGTTTAAGTCGCTGCCTATTGTACACAAAAACAAGTATTACAAGAACGAGGAGTGCAAAGGTTGCTAGACTAATAATTATAATCGCATTTGTACGATTTGATATCAATTTGTTTTTTTGATTAATGGTAAACTCTTGCTCTAAGATTTTGTTCTTTTGAGAGAGGGCTTCATATTCAACCAGCAAGACATCCATTCTCTTTTTATCTTCAATATTTCGATCAATTGTCTTCAAGGAGTCTGAAATATTTTTAAAAAAATAAGCATCTTTATACTTTCCAAGTCCTGCATAAGCAACAGCTTTCCCATTGGCAATGGCATGTTCGGATGTAATGTTACTATTCAAATTCATCCCTGCTTGGGCAATTTCAGCATATTCTATGGCTTTTGCATAGTTACCTAAATCATTATAAATTCCCATTAATAAAACTGAAGAAATTGAGATATACTGGTTTAGACGATGTTTTTTGCTCAATTCAAGACTCTCAAGAGCATACGGCAAAGCGACTTGAGGTTGTCCTGTTTTGTATTCAAATTCCGCCTTTGCGTATTGTATAATTATGCTTCCTTGCGGATTGGAATTATACTCTAATGCTTTTAACCCAAGTTCAAGATGAACGGATGCACTATCTAGCATGTCTAAGGCCGTTTCACAGATTGAAAGGACACCTAACAAACTAAGATAATTCGGATTATCTGGATGGTCTTTATAAACTGTAAAACATTTTTTACTGTATTTATATGCCTGTTCAAAATCACCCAGAGCTAAGTATATATTAGCGATGTTATTGTAAACAGAGTATTCTTCTAGAGTTAATCCTTGCTCTTTATAAATGTCTGCTGCTTTTAGGAAAGACTGAATAGCTTCCGGGAATTTTTTTTGTATAGTATAGATTGCTCCGTTCAAATTATAAAAACGTGCGTCTGCACCATCTTCATTATAATCATCAGTTATTACGTTTTTGGTTATGGATTGAGCAGTTTCAATGTCTTGCAGTATATAATAATACCTAGCTAGATAAAACTCAACAAGATAATCTATTTGTTGGGATGAGTTTTTTACCCCATTTTTTAGAAAATTTCGAACAGAATCAATGCTTTCTGAGGCCAAATGAGCTTGCATCATTAAATTTGAGTTCTCAGACACGGTTAACGAATCTTCTTCAAAAACAATAGTTTCCTGCGCCTTACTAAAGAAAGGACAGAGAAGGAATGAAAATAGTAACAATCTATAGTAAGTTTTCATCTTTTTTATCAAAAATACAACAAAAGTCGGAGTCTGCAAATACAAACCCCGACTTTGAAGTTAATCGACTTTTTAAAAAAGGTCAATTGATAATAGCTGATATGTTAAATTACTTCTTCCTCTCTATGGCATGGAATTATAATTTGAATGTTAATCCTCCCATAAACCAAGAGCCTTTTTCGTATCCAGTTTCAATAAAAATACCAATATTTTTGATGAAGTAATACTTTGCTCCAACTACAGGACCAAAATAATATCCAACACTCTGGGTTGTTGTTGTTTTGTGTAATCTTTTGTCGGAATGAATGGTAAATGTCGGACCTGTCATAGCAGCTACGTATAAATCAAGTCCATCAACTCCTAACCCAAGATTTAACTTTTGGTTTAAAAACGCCCAAATATGCCAAGTAAATCTCACTCCAGTTGTAATTAAAGAGTGTCTATCGTTTAAATCAGCAAATCTTTGCATTCCCTGCGCATCTGTATATGGAACAGTGTTTTTCCATCCATAATGCGTGTAACCTGCGTATCCGCCAATACTAAACATGGTTGCAAAACCGTATTCAATATTTGCTTTAAAATACGGTAAACTATACCAATTACTTCCAGTGTAAAAAGGAGAAAGCAGTCCAGTACGATGACGAGGAACTCCAACCATTAAGTCAACATACAAATGGTTTTCCATAAAACCTTTTGAGTTTTGACTTTTGGTTTTACCTTCATCATTGTTTAGTTGGAATTTTGAAAATTGCAAACTGTTTACTTTTGGGTTGTTCCCATCATTCATTGTTGCAAACACTGATGTAGCAAATCCTACACAGAAAACAACTAAAATGGCTAAAAGATTATTTTTTCTCATTGATTTCATTATTTTTAAAAATTAACTAATTTGTTGATTATGGCAAAACACCTCCGCCACCGTCACAATTTGACCATGAATTACCTCCATTGTCAACAAAAGTTGCTGTTGTATGTGCACCCAAAGCCGCACTACTACTATTGGACACATGTACATTGTCCATCGCTAATCTTGCATTTGTCGCTATATAAACAGAAGCAGGAGTGTTCCAAACTTCACTTCCATCTCTGACGTCTGTATATGAAATATCATTGTTTGTGTTGTTACTTGAAAATACTAAATTACGCCAAAACCCTTTGGTTGGTTGCTCGCCACGAAATATCACTCTGTTTCCTGCGGTTCCGTTTGTCGTCAACGCTCCAGAAGTACCCACATTGATATTAGTGTTTGCTGCCATTATAAATTCAACACCAGCATTAACACTTGTAACTCCTCCATTTATTTCAAAACTTGTTGCAATAAAATAAGGAACTCCAAAAGCTGAAACGATAGTATTTTCTGTGTAATTAGCTCCTTCAACATATACTCTGTTTTTGTTATTGTTGCTTCCAAAACTAATTGAGTTATCAATGAAATTACATTGGTGTAATGCTTCGACTCTTATTGGTTCTTCTTTAAAGTTATTAAAGTAGTTGTTTTGGAAATTTGGTAGCTTACAAGTTACATCATCAAGTGCTATTCCGTAGCTATCTCCATTATAAAACTGAGAATTTTGGATAACAACTTGGGCGTTTCCATTTAAAGAAATCATACCTGGTTCAGCCCAACTAACATCCGCACCATCACTAACTGTACAATAAATTAATCTATTATTCAAGTTATTCGAGTTGAAGGAAACTCCATTCCAAAATCCTTTGGTTGGTTGCTCTCCAAAAATTTCAATTGGATTGGTGAGAGTTCCTGTTGCATCTAAAGACCCATTCGCATCAATATAGATTTTAGAACCTGCTTTCATCATGATGCGAACACCTGGTTTGATTATCGTAGCGTCAGAAATCGTCCAAGTACCTTGAACATAATAGTCTGCCACGCCTGTATTACTGGTTTGGTCTTCTAAAGTTGTTCCAGAAAACGAGTTTGTAATTTGAATTGGGAGCGTACCACCGCCGCCACCGCCAGGACCACCACCGCCAGGACCAGAGCCGTCATTATAAATACACGTCCCGTTGTCATTTTTAGCTTTGGAGTCATAATTCAAAGCTGTGTAATCTGTACAGCCTTCACGGTGACAAGAGAAGAGGAACATTGCCCCTAATCCTATAATTAACATTCGATTTAACTTCATAATTTTTATTTTTCTTGGTTAATATGACAAAAGTAGAGCAACGATTAAAATGCTTTATCAGGGTTTTCCCTTATATTTCACTTTATTATTGTTTTTTTTAAATAATTGCACAGTTTTTGTGAATATTCTCAAAAAAGCAAGTAAAACATCATGCTAAGTGAATATTATTACCGTAATTTCGGATGTATAATGATTGATTTGTATTTTTGTTGGTTGTGAGGAAATTTCTTCGATATATATTTATACTGAACCTGATTTTGGTTTTTACAGCATGTAACATTAAGCGAAATGTTCCATTAAATCAATATTTATTGGTGAAGAGTGAAGTCTTAATGTCAAAAGATACAGAAGTTGATATTTCTGATGTTGAAGACGTTCTCCGACAAACGCCTAATCATAAAACACTAGGTCTTCGATTAAAATTAAGAATATATAATTCTGTTGACTCTCTAAAAGTTGTCGAAAGCAGAAGAAAACGAATTGAAAATTACAGAGAAAAGAATAAAAAACTCTCTGCAAAAGAAGACCGCATTAATGAAAAAAGAATTGAGAAAGCAATAAAACGGGGCGATTCACTTTATGTTCCAAAACGGATGAAGTATAAAGATACACTCAACCTAAAACCGCCATTGAAAGAACGAATAAAGTATAATTGGGGAGAACCTCCTGTTATTTATGATTCAACTCAGAGAAATCAGTCAAGAGACCAAATTGAACTTTTTATGCAAAGGAAAGGCTATTTTGATGCAACAGTTGATTCAAAAACAGAATTGAATGATAAAAAACAAGAAGCAAAAATTAAATATTTTATTCGTCCGAAAGAAAAATATATGGTTGATTCTATCTATCTTAACTCTACAAATAAAATCATTAATCTCATTTATAGAAAGTTTGCTGTTGAAAGTGGTGATATGCTTCGAACACCTTTTAGATTTGATTCAGATGATCTTTCAGACTTTAGAGCACGTCTTGCTGAATACATCCGGAATGAAGGTGTTTACGGATTTAGAGAAAGCTATTTAAGTTTTGAAGTGGACACGCTTTCAGGTAGAGAAAATATCAAAATTGCTATAAATATTTCTAAAAGAACAGTCGGGACGGAAGAAAATGAAAGGGAAAAACCTTTTAAATTGACATGGGTTCGTAATGTTACGTTCCATATGTTGGATTCAATTGCATACAAAGGAGCTTTCAAGGAAAAAGAGCTGGTTCCGAGAGGAATTACGCTAAAGTCTTTCGATCAAATTCCGACTTTTGACACATTAAGATATGATTGGTATAAAGGAAAAAATCCAGATAAAAGAGGAGCGACGTTCTTGTTCAATAAAAGACTGAATGTTAATCCTGAATTGATTGAATTTCAAAATTATTTAGAAGAAAACGATTTATATCGTGGGATATACTTGCCTCAAAGTTATAATCGTATGTCAAATTTGAACATTTTCAGAACCATAAAAATTGAAACCATAGAAACAGAAAACGATACTTTGATTGATGTCCATTATTATTTGTCGCCACAGAAAAAGCATAGTTTTAGTGTCGAGCCTAAAGGAACGCATAATAACAGTTTTCTAGGAGTCTCGGCTTCTTTAAATTATACAAATAGAAATATGTTTCGTCGTGGGTATAAGTTTAAAGCGAGTATCAGCGGTGGTTTTGAATCGCAACCAGAAGTGTTTGGAAAAAATGAAGAAGGAACTGTTTTGAACGATGGAACACGAAGTTTTAATACTTTTGAAATTGGACCAACTCTGGAATTAGAAATGCCTGGATTGATTCCAATCCCACTACATAAACTATCAAAACGACAAACACCGAGTACAGCAATTTCAATGGCTTATAATTATCAGGTGCGACCCGAGTTTGATAGACAGATTTATCAGTTTAATTATTTATGGAAATTCACAGACATTAATAATCATCAGGTATTTACAGTTGGTATTCCTGTGATTGGAGGGATACAGTTTGTTCAAATTGATAAAACTGAGGGTTTTGAGCAACGATTGAAAGAAACCAATGATCTTTTCTTGTTGAATGCATATAGCGACCAAGCAATTTACAAAGATGTTGGTGTCACTTATTCATATATTAATGCTGATTTGAAAAGAGGAAATGTAGGATTGAGTTATCGTGCTAATTTTGACCTTGCAGGGATGGTAATGGGACTTATCACCCAAAAACAACCAGTAAATTCGGATGGAAATAAGGAATTTTTAGGACAAAAATATTCGCAGTTTGCACGATTAGACAATCAGGTAGTTGTGAATCAAAGAATCAATAATGAAACTTCATTGCATTATCGTTTACAAGTTGGTGCAGGTATTCCCCTTTTGCATAATGGACCGAACTTACCGTTTGATTATAGTTTCTTTGGTGGTGGATCAAACGATAACCGTGGATTTAGAGCTAGAACATTAGGCCCAGGGATTTATAAATACTATCTCGATTCTACAAGTACATCCACCCAAATGGGAGATATGCGATTGGGTGCTTCTGTTGAATTGCGCTTTAAGTTGAGTAAGATTATTGAAGGTGCAATATTTTCAGATGTTGGAAATATTTGGACATATAATAAAGACCCGAATCGTCTTGGTGGAGAAATAACAAAGGATTTTTACAAGCAATTAAGTGTCTCTGCAGGAATTGGATTGCGCTTGGATTTTACGTTTTTCATCATTCGTGTAGATATGGGATTCCCAGTTAGAAATCCTGCGCTTCCTGATGGTTCTCGTTGGATTTTCCAAAGTAGAGATAATTACATCCAAGAAGGGATTGATCAGTGGGGAATAGATCCAGATACTGGTCAATATCATTATTTAACGAAGTTGCCACGACCGTTTAAACCACAATTTCATATTGGTATTGGATATCCGTTCTAATTATCTTATAAAATAACGACTTCTTAGGTGTCATCATGATATGATGATTTTCATTCTTATTTCTTTATTCTCCATTCATTAATTTCGTATATTTGTCTTCCTTAAAAATAGAAAATTTAAAAATATGAGTAATTGGTTTACAGTTAAAGTAAAATATACAAAACAATTAGACAATGGGAAGCTAAAACGAGTAACAGAACCGTATTTGGTAGATGCAGCTACCTTCACTGATGCAGAAAAACGTATCCAATATGAAATTGGATTGAACGTAAGAGGAGAGTTTGATGTTACTGGAATTTCTCGAACAAATTATACAGATATTTTTTATTATGACGATTCAGACGATTGGTACAAATGTAAAATAACTTACACTTCTGTTGATGCTGATGAACAAGGAAAAGAAAAGAAAATCACAGGAAACTTCATGGTTACTGCAAACAACGTGAAAGAGGCATTCGAACGTATCAAAGAAAGCATAGCAGATATGATATCTTCGTATGAAATTCCAGCTATATCTTTGACAAACATTGTAGATGTATTCCCTTATGATAAAGAATTTGAAGCTGAAAATATAATTGGTGATATCATAGAAAAGGATAATATCGGTGGACAATTAAATGATTTTGACATGGAGAAGGAAACCGAGTTTTCAGAAGAAGAGGATGAAGGAAGTGATCTGCAGTTCGTTGATGAAAGCGAAGAAGAATAAAAGCTATGGACGAATTTCTAAAACAGTTACGGGATAGTCATTCCGATTTTCAACAAGACCCACTAAGTGATGATGCTAAGAAATTTAATCCACTTGATTTATTCAAAAAATGGTATAAAGAGGCTTTTGATAAAGAATGTGTCGAACCAAATGCAATGACACTTTCTACTGTTAACCAAAAAGGAATGCCTTCTTCTCGTGTCATTTATTTAAAAGAATTGAACGATGATGGTTTTGTGTTTTTTACCAATTACAACAGCGAGAAAGGACAAGATATTTCTGAAAATCCACAAGTTTCTTTGATTTTCTTTTGGGAGAAATTATCCAGAGTCGTTCGAATACAAGGAATTGCTGAAAAAACAACAGCTGAAGTATCGGATGAGTATTTTAATTCACGACCGAGAGAAAGTCAATTAGGGGCATGGGCATCGGAGCAAAGTGAAATCATTCCAAATAGAGAATCGTTGGAAGATGCAGTAAGGAAAGCTGAAGAAAAATTCCAAAATCAAGTGGTTCCACGCCCACCTCACTGGGGTGGATATGTAATACAACCGCTTTATATTGAATTTTGGCAAGGACAACCAAGCAGACTTCATGATAGAATCTGTTTCCAAAGAGAAAATATAAATGATATTGAGTGGAAAGTTAATCGTAAAAATCCGTAAAACGAAGTTATTAACATCTTAGACTTTATTGTTAACGACTTTAAAGCACTTACTATTCAAAAAATAAATACTATTTTGTACTTTCTTTTCTATTTATGGAGAAATCTTATAAACCATATCATATTCTTTTCTTTATTTTAGCGTGTTTGATACTGTTAGGGTTGGTGGTTTATTTCGTGCCATCAGGCAAACAAGATGTCTTAGGATATGAATTTCGATTTTTATCAAAAAACAAATTACTAAAAGAAGACCAGCGTCATAAAATTGATGTTGATTCTCTTATCGCAACTGTAGATACGACAATAGTGGAAGACTTATCTGTTGATTCGTTGGGTACTCATAAACCAAAAAATTACCAACATACTGTCAATGAATTAATCACATTTAACGATGTGGGCAAAGAGAATTTCATTACATTTTTCGGGAAACTTAGAAAGTTATCCAATAAAAAGGCTAGAATTTTACATTATGGAGACTCACAGATTGAAGGTGATCGCGTTACAGGCTTTCTTCGACAACGTTTACAATCTCAATTTGGTGGTTATGGACCTGGATTTATCTCAGCTATTAACGTCTATAATACGATTTCTTTTGTTCAAGAACATTCTGAAAACTTTAAACGATTCACCAATTTTGGAGGTAAGGAACTTTCGACAAAGCGATATGGGATCCTCAATTCTGTTGGGCGATTTACGCCAGAATACTTTCAAGATTCGACTGTTCTTATAGACAGCCTTAAAGTCTCAAAAGGGTGGATATCTATTGCCCCTGGAACAAAAACGTATGAGCGAACGAAAGGGTATAAACACGTTGTAATGCACTATTCTGATGCTTTTGTACCTTGTTTATTAGATATTTACAGAAATGGTGAGTTAATTCAATCTGATACGTTGATTGCCGATGGGAAATATCATAAAATTAAAGTGGATATTCAAGAACATCCAGAGGAAATAAAATTTGAATTTAAAGCAAAAGTAAGTCCCAATATTCTTGGCTTCTCTTTGGATGGAAACACAGGAATTCAAGTAGATAATATCGCTATGCGTGGGTCGAGTGGGACTTTCTTTGGGAAAATTGACCAATCTCTGGCGAAACAAATATACGATGAGCAAAATGTAGAAATGTTTATCATGCAATTTGGAGGAAATTCTATACCATATATCAAAGATACAGCAAGCGCAGAACGTTCCGTAAATTTCTTTAAAGGTCAATTGAATGTTATAAAAAGACTTCGACCAGATGCAATGATTTTGGTTATTGGACCAAGTGATATGTCCACTTTAATTGATGGTGAATACACAACATATCCGTTGCTACCTTTGGTAGTTAACCTAATAAAGAAAGCATCTCATGAGGTTGGTGGCGCATATTTTGATATGTATCAAGCCATGGGCGGTAAAGATGCAATGGTTGTTTGGGTAGAAAATGGATTGGCTGCAGAAGATTATGTTCATTTTACGACAGAAGGTGGAAAACTCGCAACCCAAAAATTCTATGATGCATTTATGACAGTTTACGATAGATTGATGAAAGAGAAAGAACAAAAAGTAAAGAGTGAAAATTTGAAAAAATAAAATGAGAGAATTGAAAAGTATTATATTTTGTATTGGAATCGTAATTTGTCAAATATCGTTTGCACAAAGTGAATCAAGTGTATCCGAAATAAAAGACTCAATAGATTATACCAATCCGATAGTTATCGATTCGATTGCACGTTTATCACAAACGAAAAATAGCGATTCCTTGAATGGATATCTTTTCGATGATTTATATGGGATTATTGACACGTCTATTCAGTCTAAATATCCTTTTATTCGGTTCTTCAAAAATAACTTTCGGTTTTACACTAAAGATAGTCCTGCCTTTGAACGACTTTTTGCCAATTTAAAGCAAACGGTAAAATATAAAAAAGGAAAACTGAATTTTTATCATATTGGAGGTTCTCACCTACAAGCAGATATCTATTCAAATGTAATACGCGAACATTTGCAAACGTATTGGGAAGACTTACCTGGAGAAAGAGGCTGGGTGTTTCCATTTAAAATGGCAAAAACCAATAATCCATGGAACTATGCGTTTCATTCTGATAATAAATGGACAGGCTACCGGTCTGTTTTAAAAAGAAACGACTCTATACATTTTGGACTGTTAGGAATGGCAATAACAACAACAGATTCATTGGTAAACCTTAGGTTCGAGTATAGGAATACTGAAGTACGACCTCCAATTGATCATATCAAGATTTATCACAACAAAGGTGTATTGCCATACCTGATTCATTTTGATTCAATAAAGCACCCCGTTTCACTTCAATATACAAACGAAAGTTTAGGATTTACTGAAGTGTATTTTACTAAAGAAATAAAAGATTTTGAAGTTTTTTTTACACGAATTGATGATTCTATTTTTTATGAAAAAGTAGATTTTGACTCTACTCAAACAAAAACTTTGAAAATTTATGGCTTTCAATTGATGAATAATCGCCCAGGAATTTCCTATACTTCGATTGGCGTAAATGGAGCTGGATTATATACATATCGAGACAATGAAAATTTTACAGAACAATTGGGGCAATCACCACCAGATTTAATGATTTTTTCTGTTGGAACAAATGATGCGAATGTGCCGTATGAAATGTTTAAACCTGAAGAATTTCGCAATAATTTGGAGATAATGATGAAAAAGACATTGGCTGCAAATCCAAATTGTGCAATTTTGTTAACCGTTCCAAACGATAGCTATTATAAAAGACGGTATTATAATAGAAATATAGCAAGAGAACGAGAGGTAATTTATGATTTAGCTAAAAAATATCAAATTCCTGTTTGGGATTTATACGGTGTGATGGGAGAGCTGGGGTCTTCCAAAACATGGAGAACACACAGATTAATAAAAGCTGATTTGATTCACTTTACTGCTGATGGTTATCGACTAAAAGGAGAAATGTTTTTTGAAGCATTCCTAAAATGGATTGAACAAATGGAGCTGAGACACGAAAATTCGATATTAAAAGAAAAATAGAATGCAACGCATAATTGATGTTTTTTCATTAAATATGGTTGATTTAACCTTTTCAAGGTTAGACTTCTGGCTCTTCTTCTTGGGAGTCATGATTCTGTTTTCTTTGTTACATAAAAATAAACTTGTAAGAAGTATTTATCTTACTGCTGTTAGTTTATTTTTCTATTATAAAACATCAGAACTATCAGTTGTTATTCTCGCATTTACACTACTTTCCAATTATAGTATTGCGCATTTAATTGCAAGTCGAAAGAAGAAAGTTTCAAAAAAAGTATGGCTGACTTTTATTGTCGCTTTAGATATATTGGTATTGGCTTATTTTAAATATGCTTACTTCTTTACAAGCTCTTTTAATGAGTTTTTCCATACAAATCATGAGGTTTTCAATCTGATTTCTTATTTTGAGAATGGCTTTAGTACAGAAGGAAATAGTAATATTGTCGATCGACTTCTACTTCCTGCGGGTGTATCTTTCTTCACGTTTAGTTCAATCGGGTATGTGATTGATGTGTACCGAAAAGAAGTGTCTCCTGTCAAGAATTTTTTCCATTATTCGTTTTTTATTTCCTTCTTCCCGCATTTGATTTTAGGTCCAATTGTTCGTGCTAAAGAGTTTATTCCGCAAATTTCTCTTCCTTATCGACTCACAAAACCAGAATTTGGTTGGGCAATTTTCCAGATTTTGAAAGGATTATTTAAAAAACTGATTCTAGCCGATTATATCGCAGTTCATTTTATCGATAAAATTGTGGATTCACCTGAATCTTACCCAGGATTTGTATTGTTATTCGCCATTTATGCATATTCTGTCCAAATTTATGCAGACTTTTCTGGTTATACCGATATGGCAACAGGTATCGCCCGTCTAATGGGGTTTAAATTGGAGAAAAACTTTAATCGCCCTTATAAATCGTTAAATGCAGCCGAATTTTGGAGACGATGGCATGTTTCCCTAGGAAATTGGTGGAAAAACTATTTATATATTCCATTAGGAGGAAATAGAACAGGAGGATTTCCTTCAATTTTTATGATTTCCATAATCTTCGTATTTCTATTCTTCTTTACACAATGGACATGGTTGATTTATGCACTGATATCATTTGTCATGTTTTATTTTATCATTTTGTGGTTATTCCCGAAAGCTAAAAAAATCATATATAGGGATATGAACTTGATGATAACAATGGTTGTTGGTGGTTTGTGGCACAATCCCGACCAAAATTATCTTGTTTGGGGAGCTATAAATGGAGTTGGGTTGGTGTTTTATAATCATTGGAAAAAGATTTCTCCCTATGAGGATATTAATCATTGGACGGTAAGGGCTTGGAAAATTTGGTTGACTTTTTCTTTTATGACCATAGCCAGAATTTGGTTTAGGGTAGAAGGAAAATCGGAACCGTTTGATTATTTCCTTTGGATGGTCAAAGAGTTTCGATTCAGCTCAGAATCCTTTGTGTTGATGTGCACAACATTCGCTACACCGCTTGCTTTGATGGTTCTTGGTTGCATTTTACATTGGCTTCCTGATCGTTATGAAAATTGGTTAGAAAGTTTATATTCAAAATCACCATTCGGCATTCAAATTATCACAGCTTGCGTTTTTATTATCGGAATTTATCAATTAATCGCTGATACTTCTAAGCATTTTGTGTATTTCTTCTTTTAGGCGAAAGAACGATTCTACTTCCACAACAAACTTCCATCACCATAACTTAAAAACCGAAAATTATTGTCTAAAGCATATCGATAGATTGTTTTCCAGTTTTCGCCAACCAATGCAGAAATTATTAATAATAGGGTAGATGAAGGTTGATGAAAATTTGTGATTATGCCATCAATCATTTTAAAATCATATCCAGGAGCAATAATTAATTGTGTTCGGGTAATTAACTTTGTGACTTTCTTTTCATCTAAATAATTGATTAAGGCATTCACACTTTCAAGACTTGAAAATTCATCCTCTTTTTCATACGGATACCATTGTTCAACGGCAATTCCCTGTTCTTTTTCTTCATTCCACTCTCCTCGTAAAATTTGTACTCCAATCCAATAAACACTTTCAATGGTTCGTGTAGAAGTTGTCCCAATAGCAATGGTTTTTTCCTTTCGCTCTATTTGTTTCTTAACTCTTTTAAGGAGATCTAAAGGTATTTCAATCCATTCTGAATGCATCTCATGTCCCTCCATTTTCTCCGATTTCACGGGCATGAACGTTCCTGCACCAACGTGGAGAGTAAGATGTTCCATATCAATATTTTTCTTTCGGAATCCTTCCAAAATAGATTCGGTAAAATGTAGAGATGCAGTTGGCGCAGCAACACTTCCCTCGTTTTTTGCAAAAATGGTTTGGTAGCGGATATCATCAGATTTATCAGACTCTCGTTTTAAATAAGGTGGAATTGGGATTTTTCCCATCTCTTCCAGAAACTCTGAAAAAGAGACATTTTTTTTCCAAGTAAACCGAATGATTAATGAATTTCCTTCTGGTTTTATTTTATAGGCTTTGGCATTGAAATTTGGGTCTTCAACATCCAATAATAATGGACTGTCATCTTTCCATCTTTGTATTCCCTTCACTAAACATTTCCAATAAACCTCTCCCTCTTGTTTCATCGCTGTGCTAATATCAGCGTATCTAGAGTCGGGTTCCAAACAAAAAATCTCGAGTCGTCCTCCCGTTTCTTTTCTAAAATATAGTCGTGCATGAATTACTTTTGCCTCATTAAAAAGAATCAGCGTTTTTTCATCAATATGACGAGTTATATTGCGATAAACATCTTCTATTATTTCCGTATTTTCATAAACAAGGAGTTTCGATTGGTCGCGTTGTTCTATAGGGAATTTTGCAATCTTATCCTCGGGTAATTCGTATTGAAACTCATGAATCTCAATATTTTTCGGGTGAATCTTTGGTACGGACATTTTAAAAGTATTTATATCTGCAAAATTAACCACATTTCTATGAAATCAATAGTGAATAGAAATAAGACTTTCAAAGTTTTTAATGAATTCTTATCTTTATAGAAAAAAATGGACAAGAAAACACTTCAATTTTTAGACGATTTACGAAAAAATAACAACAGAGATTGGTTTAATGAAAACAAGGAGAGATTTTTACAAGAGAAAGATAAATCCCTTTTATTCTTTTCGCAAGTTGCTCGATTATTAGATAAAGAAGACGAGTTTAATTCGCTCAAGATGTATAGAATCTACCGTGACATACGATTTTCAAAAGACAAAACACCTTATAAAAATCATTTTTCTGCTGTTTATTTGAGAAAACAACCCTTTAATAGAGGAAGTTTTTACATCCACATTGAACCTAACAATTCGTTTGTTGGTGGTGGGTTTTGGAATCCCAGTAAGGAAGATTTGTTGAGAATACGAAAAGCGATTGAGGTAGAAGAAGATTTACAAGAAATTGTTAGTAATGATGTTTTTAAGAAAGTTTTAGGAAAAATAGAGGGAGAATCTCTAAAAACTACTCCTAAAGGGTTTGACAAAGAGCATCCAAGAATTGAATTATTACGACACAAGCAATTTTTATTGATGAAAAGATTTACCGATGAGCAAGTACTATCCCCTAATTTCAAGAAAAAGATAATTGAGGTTTATCATGTTATGCGCCCATTTTTCTTATATATGACAGATGTTTTAACGACAGATGAAAACGGAGAGTTGATTGTGTAAAAAGGGTTTTAAAAATTAGATTTAACCATTATTTTTTATTGTTTCATTTTATTTTCAAAAAACAGTTGTATTCATCTAAGATTTTCTTAGTTTTGCAGTCGCTTAATTCTTTTTTGTTTATTGTTTGTTGAAGCAATAATAAAGAACAGAAATTTGGAGAGGTGGCTGAGTGGCTGAAAGCGGCACCCTGCTAAGGTGTTATACGGGTAACTGTATCGGGGGTTCGAATCCCCCTCTCTCCGCAGAAGAACCATAGTCGTTGACTGTGGTTTTTTTATGCTTTTATCAGACAGAATAAATTGTGAGATACAAGCAACTTGCAAAAGGAACCAGAAGTACACATAAAGCCGTTATCAATTGTTTTCATGGTTAAAAGTTTGTGGCAGATTTGTAGCAGACTATAGATGTATCATATTATCCACAAACGTATAAACACCGCATTAATAAACAAAAAAAACGATGTTTGAAGAGCATCTTGAAACATCGTTTTGTGACCCTGGATGACTCACACAAAAACGCTCCAAGCCATTTGGTTACAACAAATTCGATTCCCAGAAATGTGAATTTAAATCCGCACCTCTTTGCAATCGGTGAAGTGGGAAACATTCAAGAAATATTCATTGATGCAAAAAGAGATATAGAAATAAAAAAACTTCACCAAATAATGCCAAATTATAAAATAACATGTATATTCAGCAGCCCTAAAGCCATATAAACAAAGGGCTGAACATAGGTGTGACAAGTGAAACAAACTTTTCAACTGGTGGTCAGAAAAACAATTCTTGCTTTCATTGGTATCACATTTTCAATTAACCAAATGAAACCATGAAAAACCAAAATTACCTAACCAAAGCAAAGAACGCCTACTGTGCGTAGGGTTTGGACGCTTACCGCAACTTGTGGTAAGTTGCGGTAAAGTCCTTGTAGTGACCCCGGAGGGATTCTAACCCCCAACCGCTGGAGCCGAAATCCAGTGCTCTATACAGTTGAGCTACGGAGCCATTAAAAAAAAGAAAGTTAAAAACTAATTGTAAGATTCCAACTTTTTTCTATTTATTTTTAAAATTATTAATTGCCTCAATGGTGAAATCTGATAAAACCAACTGACCACTCATCGCTGCACGTTCTGCCAGCAAGTTAAACCAATCTTCTGTTCCTTCCCAGATGGTTTCTTTTAGCAATTTCATCGCTTCTGGGTTTGATTTTGCTAATTGATTTGCTAATTTGAATATGCTTTCATCCATTTCGTCAGCCGTTTCAAAGATCTCAGCATATAAGCCTTTTTCATACGCCCAATCTGCACTCTTCCACTCTGTTGCATTGATTGCCAATTGACTCATTGCTGAATCACCTATTTTTCTCGCAACAGCAGGTCCAACAACAAAAGGTCCAATTCCAATTGCTAGCTCAGATAGTTTTACTGCAGCAAACTTTGTAGCAAAGCAATAATCAACCGCCGATGCTAATCCAACACCTCCACCAACCGCTTTTCCTTGTACACGACCAATGATAAATTTAGGACATTTTCTGCAAGCATTAATGACATTAGCAAAACCTGAGAAAAATACTTTTCCAGTTTCTAAATCTTTAATTGAAATCAATTCGTCAAAACTCGCGCCAGCACAAAATGCTCTGTCACCAGCCGATTTTAGAATGATGACCATTGCTTTGTCATTTTTCCCTAATTCAGTAATTGTATCGGCTAATTTATTCAAAATCTTTCCTGGAAGTGAGTTACTTAAAGGATGAGAAAATTCAATTGTAGCTACACCGTTTGTGTCGATCTTATATTGAACATCTCCTTGGTTTACTGCATCTGCAATATTCATTTCTCTAAATTTTAATTTAATAAACGCAAATTTAGTCATTTGTTAAGACATTGAAAGGGAAAAGTGTAATGAAAATTATAAAAATCACTATATTCGTTTTAGAAACAACACTATGATAAGACAAGTTTTCCATACGACAAAAGATTATCTTGATGGGTTTTTAAATTTAATTTATCCAGAACATTGCGATATCTGTTATCGAGAATTAACAAGTCAGGATAAAAACATTTGTTTTATTTGTAAAGCAGATTTGCACTATACTTATTTTGAAAAATACAAGGAATCGACAAAGGCACAAGAAGTGTTTTGGGGAAGATTGAACCTCGAAGATGTTTATTCTTTGTTGTATTATGAAAAGGGAAATTCAACACAGCGGATTTTGCATCATATAAAATATAGAAATGGAAGAAATTTAGGTATATTTATGGGGGAAATCGTCGGAAAAAAGTTATTAGAAATTAAAAGTTTTCAAACCGTAGATGCCATTGTACCCATTCCACTTCATTCTAAAAAAGAGTTTCAACGAGGTTATAATCAAAGCCTATTAATTGCTCAAGGTGTTCAAAAGTCACTTCAAGTTCCGATTATTGATGCTTTGTATCGTACGAAAAATGATGAATCTCAAACCAGAAAATCGAAAGAAGAAAGATACGAAAATGTAAAAGGAAAATTTGCATTGAAAGAGGATAAATTAAAGAATAATCGGCATGTTCTTGTTGTTGACGATGTTTTAACAACAGGTGCCACTTTGGAATTTGCAAGTCGAGCAATTATGGAAGAACAAAAAAATATAAAAGTTAGTATTGCAACAATTGCTATTGCCGACAATTAATCTGTGATTAATCCAAATTTATTTTTCTGCGTAATAAATGGAGGTTACTCCGAAAAACTGAGGTCGTACTTCAACTTTTTTAAACCCAATTTCTTCAAGAATTCCCTTCATTTCATCTCCATGCGGAAAGCTAATCGCAGAATTAGATAGATATTTATAGGCTTCCTTGTCTTTTGAAAATAATTTGGCTATTCGTGGCATAATGTGTTTTGTATAAAACATATATCCAACACGGAAAACTTTATTTTTTGGAACAGAAGTCTCTAAAATTACAAGACAACCATCTTTTTGAAGTACGCGGTAGATTTCAAATAGACCTTTTTCCAAAACTTCAAAATTTCTGATTCCATAAGAAACAGTAATGGCTTCAAAAGTTTCGTCAGCAAATGTCATCGCTTCTGAGTTTTGAACTTCTGTTTTAATTCTGTCTTGTAAATTTAAGTCCTTAATTTTTTGGTCTGCAATCTCTAACATTCCTTTAGAAATATCAACCCCAACAATTTTATTTGCATTTGTTTCCGCAAAGAGTATTGCCATATCTCCTGTTCCTGTCGCAATGTCGAGAATACTTTTAGGATTTCTTTTTTGTAGAATTTTTACCACATTACGTTTCCAGCGTTTGTCCATCCCAAGAGAAACTAACTTGTTTAAAAAGTCGTAATTCCCAGAAATAGCATCGAACATTCCTTCTATTTGTTCATTCTTACTTTCTGCAGAATCTTTATATGGTTTTAACGTTGTTTGACTCATAGCATTATTTCTACTTTTTGCAAATATAGAAAGTATATAAAGTATATTATGTAAAAACGGAATTTATCTTATGTAAATATGGATTTTAATCTATGTGAAAATGGAATAGATACTAAGTAAAGATGGAATATTTAAAATAAAATCATTGAACTACACCAAAAACTTAACACCTTTAAAGTTCTCTTTTATCTCATCTAATGTGTCGTAAACTTCATTCAATTCGAAAGTCGTAACCAATTTTGTTCGATAAGGCTTAACGTTTGGAATACCTTTGAAATAGTTTGTATAATGACGTTTCATTTCTGCAATTGCTAATCTTTCTCCTTTCCATTTTATGCTCAATTCAAGGTGTCTCCTTGCAGCTTCGACACGTTCTTCAAGTGTTGGCTTGGGAAGATGTTCTCCGGTCTCTTGAAAGTGCTTTATTTCTCTAAATATCCACGGATAACCAATTGCTCCACGACCAATCATGAGTCCATCAACACCATATCTATTTTTGTATTCAACTGCTTTTTCCCCTGAATCTATGTCGCCATTACCAAAAATCGGAATGTGCATTCTGGGATTATTCTTCACTTCTGCTATCAATGTCCAGTCAGCTTCTCCTTTATACATTTGTACCCGCGTTCTACCGTGAATTGAAATGGCTTCTATTCCAACATCTTGTAGTCGTTCTGCAACTTCTATAATATATTTTGTATCATTGTCCCAACCCAAACGTGTTTTTACAGTAACTGGGAGGTGAGTACTTTTGACAATTTCGGCTGTCATCTTCACCATTTTTGGAATATCTTTTAGAATTCCAGCACCAGCTCCTTTTCCTGCAACTTTTCGTACTGGACAACCATAATTGATGTCAATGATGTCAGGATTTGTCTGTGTGGCAATTTCTGCAGCCATTTTCATGTGTTCAATATCGTTACCGAAAATTTGAATTCCAATCGGCCGTTCGTACTCGTAAATATCAAGTTTTGCACGACTTTTAATTGCATCGCGAATCAATCCTTCAGAGGAAATAAATTCGGTAAATAAAACATCGGCACCATTTTCTTTACAAAGAGCACGAAACGGAGGGTCGCTCACATCCTCCATTGGAGCGAGTAATAAAGGGAAATCACCAATTTCTATATCCCGAATTTTTGCCATAGGAATACAAAAATAAGCCCTTCATTAGACTTTACAAAGTAATGAGGCTATTTTATATTACAATTCTGTGTTCATTTACAAAATAGAGGTTTTTCTTAAATCTTTTATCATTAATTGCGGTGTAGATTTTCCCTTAAATTCGTTTATTTCAAGTGTAAATACAATATCAAAAGGACCTTTTTCAACGATTGAGAGCATTTCTGATGCATAAAAATAAATAGCATTAAGATATTTCTGAAAATCTGGTTGAAAAACTTTCATTTTAAGATGCTCTCCTTTTAAAAGTCTTGGTTCGTGAGCAAAAACATTTTTTGCAATAAACCTTGGTTTCATATTGCCTGGTCCATGTGGTTCAAACTCTTTGAGAATACGTAGAAGCCTAGGCACTTCGTAAACAGATTCTCCTAAGTTGAAGATATCATTAAAAGATAATTCCTTTTCGATAATTATTTCAGGAACTAAAGATTCAGGGTCCACCTGTTTTTGTACCGCTTTTTCAAAATTGGTAATAAAACTTTTAAGATTATCCTTTTTTAAAGTCAGTCCAGCAGCTGCAACGTGACCACCAAACTTTTCTAAGTCTTGCTCACAATCTTTAATAGCTTCATAAACATTAATGTCTTTGACGCTTCTTGCAGAGCCTGTAATTAAGTCACTATCACCATCATTAGTAAGAACTATGGTTGGACGATAATGTTTTTCAATAAGTCGTGATGAAACAATTCCTAAAACTCCTTTGTGCCAATCACTCTGATAAACGACGGTGGTATGTTTGTTCTTAAAACTAGAGTCATTTTGAATGATTTCCAATGCCTCCTCGGTGATGGTTTTGTCTAGTTCCTTTCTTGTATCGTTTAAATCTTGAATTTCTTTTGCTATTTCTCGGACCTTCTTTTTATCATCTGAAGTTAATAATTCAACTGCCATTTTTGCATCTTTCATTCTACCTGCGGCATTGATTCTTGGTGCAATTGTAAAAACTACGTCTGTAAGCGTAAGTGGTTTTTCTTTTTTAGCTAAATTCAACATTATTTCCAATCCATGACGAGGTAATTTACTTTCGTTGATTTGTTTTAGTCCGAGTTGTGTCAAAATCCTATTTTCTCCTGTAACGGGGACGATATCGGCGCCAATACTTATTGCTAAAAGGTCTAAATTTTCAAATAGTTCCGCTACATCCCAATCATTCAATTGAGCAAGTGCTTGCATTAACTTGAAACCAACACCACAACCAGATAATTCTTTGTATGGGTATTCACAATCTACTCGTTTTGGGTCTAAAACAATGGCTTTGGGTAATTCATCGCCGGGCGTATGATGATCGCAAATAATTACATCAATTCCATAAGAATTAGATAAATCTACATTTTCGTTTGCCTTAATACCGCAATCCAATGTGATAATTAATGTGAATCCATTTTCTTTTGCATATTCAATTCCTTGACTACTCACACCGTAGCCTTCAGTGTATCTATCGGGAATGTAATAATCTAATTGATTCGAGAAGTTAGATAAATATGAGTAAACAAGTGATACAGCGGTTGTTCCATCTACATCGTAATCGCCATAAATCAAAATTTTCTCATTGTCTTTTAATGCTCTATTAATGCGATTTACAGCCCTATCCATATCCTTCATTAAGAAAGGATCGTGTAATTCATCTAAAGTTCCTCTGAAAAAACTTTCAGCTGCTTCGAAGGTATCAATTCCGCGTTGTACCAACATACAAGCTACAACTTCTGAAACACCGAGTTCTTTCCGTAATTTTTCTACTTGAACACCGTTGGGTTGCTCTTTAATAAGCCATTTTTTATTCATCATCATTTTAATTTAAGTGGTTGAACGAAAGTACTATAAATTTTATGAAAGTGAAAAGAATTGCTTTGATTTATTTTTAGAGTTTTTAATCAAAACAAAGGATAAATCTACGATTTATGAATTACCTTCTCTCAGCATAAACGGCATAATATCTCGGTGTAAATCTTCTTAAAATCGGTCGAATTCCAATTTTTCCTGAAGGATTTGTCCATTTTTGTCGATATTTTATTTCCCAACCAGTTTTATCGAGTAATCGATCCAGTTGCCAATCAGTAAATTCATGATAATGCCAATCTCTGATGTCATCCATATTTCTGTATGGCTCTGCAAACCATAATTTTAGAGGAACGGTAATCAATAGTTTTTTGCCTGGAATATTTTTTAGGACAGAATACGGATTGAGTAAATGTTCCAGAATTTCAAATGCAGTAACTCCGTCCGCCTCAATGTCTTTGAGTTTTAAGAACTCTTCGTCAAGGTCGCCTCCATCAGTGTTGGAAACGTTGTAGCCCTCTTTTTGGATTAGGTCTGATAAAGGATTTGGAACGCCTAGGTCTAATATTTTTTCATCCTTACCGAAAAATCTGTTAACCAATTCTAGGGTAATATTGTATCTTTTTTCAGGAACTACCTTATACATTTTCCAATATTTTTAGTTTAGAAATTATGTAATCCAATAAAAATTCTCTTTTGATTTATTGAAATCATACGCTTGCGAAGGTAAAAAAATATTCTATAAATTAGAAAATTATTTTTGGTGCTAATTATTTTTATCTAAAAATGGAATAACACGAACCCCATCATGATAAATCCGAGTACCACCACCCAGACCACCATTCATAAAATAAGAAGAAATACTATCATTCCATAGTCTTAAACTGTAATGATAGACACCATAATGTCCATGTTCATCTAAATATATATCACGACCAAGTACACGCAGTGTAGTATCCGTTTTTCCGTAATCAACAATAATTACAGTATCTCTTTCATAGCTTGTATCATTAATCGTGTCTGGCGGATATGGAACATATCTTTCTTTCACTGCATAAACACCAACATATTGATCCCTGAAGTCAGGTTTGTTATCTTTTTTACAACCGAACGTCAAACCTCCGATAATTAATAAAATTAGTATGAATAATTTTTGATTCAAATTTATTACATAATACTTGTTCCTTTCAAAAGTAATATACAAATAGGTAATATACAAATAGTTTAAGTAATGAAACTACAAAAAAGGGAAACTAATGTCTCCCTTTCTTTTCTATAATATAAGATTCTATTATACTTATAAGTATGCTACAAGATTAACTTTAAAGTTAATTTCTTTCGCAATTAAATCATCAGGTGCACCTGCGTAGGTGATATCCCAATTCTCTCTTTCGATATTGAAATCTGCATTCATTGTAAGTTTTGTATCAGAAACTTCACCAACTTCAGCATTGAATGTGATGTTTTTTGAAATCCCTTTAATGATTAAGTTACCAGAAACTTTATAAATGTTTGCTTGGTCAGTTGATTCTACACCAGTAATTTCAAAAACTGTTTCAGGGTGATTTTCAACACTAAAGAAATCATCAGACATTAAGTGGCCTACTAATTTTTCGTTCCACTCTCCTTCTAAATCTTCGTTAACAATTGTTGACATATCAGTTACAAATCTTCCTCCAGCGATTTCTGAACCTTCAACGTAAAATTCTCCAGATTTGAATTCAACTGTACCATGGTGAGTAGCAGATACTTTTCTAGCTTCCCATCTTAATGTTGATTCTTCTGTGTTGAGTGTGTAAGTTACACTTTCTTCAACTGCTTCTTTTACTTCTTGAGCATCAGTTGTTTCTGCTTTTTCTCCTTCCGGATTGCTTACGCAAGATGTCATGAATAATCCTGCTCCTGCGAATAATAAAAATACTTTTTTCATCTGTTAAAATAATTATTTGGTTAATTAGGACAAAGATACTCATTTGTGAATTATTGTTGCATTGACCTATGTTAAGAAATGATAATAAGTTTAGAAAATATTATTTAGATGCGAGAATAATGATTTCATTTTCTCTTAAACCATTAAAATCATTTCCATCTTTAAATTTTTTGATATCAAGTTTGAACCCAGATGAGGCTAATCGTTCTGCCAAAGTCTGCACAGAATAAACCCGAACATGATCTTCTTGTCCAAAATGCATTAATCTTTCTTGCGGAGAAACAATAGTATAATCTTCGTAAATATCTCCGTCTTTGAATGGGGTTTGAATAAAAATTATGCCATTGGGTTTTATAATTCTGTATAATTCAGATATTGCTTTTTTATCTTCTACAATGTGTTCGAGAATATGAAAGCAGATGATAAAATCAAATTTATTGTCCTCACAATTCACATTCGTTAAATCATAATGATAATCAGCATTAAAATTGCCTGACAAGTCACTTGCGTAATATTCGATTCGGTTATCTTTAGAGAGTTTATCAAAAATGCTGTCAGATGGTGAAAAATCTAAAATGACTGGTTTTCTATCTTTGTTTAAATATATTTCTTCTTGAATGAGTAAAAATAACCTTCTGTCTCGAGAAATACTACCACAATATGGGCATAATTTATCATCCTGATAGTTAATCATGATAAAACGACTAAAGTTTTTTTGACAAATTGTACAAGCGTGCTTACTTCCTTTAAAGAAAGGGAAAAATAACTTTCTAATTTGTTTCTTATATTTTTTTATACTCTTTTTAGGAAAAACAAAGTATAATATTTTTTTTAATCGCTCATATAACATCTCAATAGGTTTAGTATAATATTTATTAAAAAATAGTTTGGATAGCCTTCCATAATCCTTCTGCTGTTTTGTCCCAACTAAATTCATCTGCTCTTTCTAGTCCTTTATCGATATACAACTGTCTTATAGAATCATCTTGCAACAATTTTTTCAAACCTTCTTTGATAGAATCAACACTGTAAGGATCACAATACATAGCTGCGTCACCTCCAATTTCGGGCAATGAAGTCCTGTTTCCTGCTAAAACGGGCGTACCAGATTGCATGGCTTCAATCATTGGAATTCCAAATCCTTCAAAATAACTGACAAATGCCAAACATGTAGCACTGGCTGTGATTTTTGCTAATTTTTCAATGGACAAATGCCCTGTGAAGTGGATAAACTCTTTAAACGGTTCATCTATCTTAAAATCCTGATTCTTCCACATGGGTTCGCCAACAATTAATAAATGGTGCTCAATTTTTTCTTCAGCTTTTAATTGTTTATAGGCATCTACAAGTCGTTTGAGATTTTTTCGTTTATGAATCGAACCAACAAATAAAATAAATGGTTTATCCTTTGTAAACTCTTTTCTGATTTCTTGCCTTTCTTTTTCTTCAATTACTTGAAATATTGGAGAGACACCATTATATGCGACATCAATTTTATCTGGAGAAATATCATAAGTTTTTACAATATCTTCTTTAGAATAATTAGAAACAGTACACAATCTAGTAGCCTTTTTAGCAAATAAAGGAAACCTCTTTCTAAGAAACTTAACCGCACTGGCTGGTAAATCATTTGGATTGTGTTCGAAATTCAAATCGTGCATCACTGTAAGTTGGGGTAAATCTGTTTTTAATGATAAGTAACCATCAGTGGACACAAAACAATCGCAATTATATTTCTTTAAAGCGCGAGGAATCATATAATCAAACCAAATTATTTGTAGGATAGGATGCCGTGTTGGTGGATACAAAACCACTGGTGTAATGTTTTCTGAAAAAATAAATCGTTCATCAAATTTTCTGTCAAAAAAAAATACAAATTCGTGTTCGGGATGATTTTGAGTGATACGTTTCATGGTTTCATACGTGTACCAACCAAAACCTTCCATTTTATGAGAAAGCAAAAACCTTGTATTTATTCCAATCTTCATAGTAAAAATGACAAAAATACGAAAGAAGTAAGGAATGTAGCATGGTTTTTTCTTTTTCCATCAAAAAAAATATATTTTTGTCTCCCGTTTTAAATGAATAAGGGATATTGGCTCGGAATTTGACTTTGGGAGTTACATTCAAAAAAATGAAGAGACCATTTTGATTATGGAGAAGACATTAAAAGATTTTCAAGAGTTAGCAGAAGCGTTGCTAAAAAATGAAAAGGAAAAGCCTGTTGCAAAGTTTATTCCAGCTAATGATTTGTTTGACACTATCGATTTTTCTTTGGGAGATAATCCAATTGATGAAGAGGCATTTATGGAAAAATTGAAGGAGATTATTTTTACTTCAACAAGGACTTCAACTAATGGTTTTTTTAACCAATTGTATGGAGGCCGTAATGAAAAAGCTGTTTTGGGAGAACTCCTTTCTGTGATGCTCAATAACAGTATGTACACATACAAAGCAGCTGGCGTACAAGTGGGGATTGAGAAAGTGGTCATTCGCAAAGTTTGTGAAATTTTGGGTTGGAATATTGATGCTGACGGAACTTTCCCTAGTGGTGGTTCAATGTCAAACTTGATGTCAATGATTCTCGCTCGAGATGCACAAAACGAAAAAGTACGTTTTGATGGGAATGCCCAGAAAATGACCGTTTACACTTCAATTGAATCGCACTATAGCATTCCTAAAAACGCTGCTTTTACTGGAATTGGGAAAAATAATGTTCGATTTATACCAACAAATGAAAAAGGGGAAATGGATGTAAAATCCTTAAAATCGACAATCGAAAAGGATATTGCAGCTGGCTTTCATCCTATTATGGTAAACGCCACTGCTGGAACGACTGTTTTAGGTGTTTTTGATCCAATTGAAGAAATTTCGAACGTTTGCCAAGAATACAATATTTGGTTACATGTGGATGGAGCATATTGTGGTGCCGTAATCTTTAGTGAGAAATATAAATACCTTATAAAAGGAGTAGAAAAAGCTGATTCTTTTAGCTTCAATGCTCACAAAATGATAAATACACCACTTACATGTTCTATCATTGTGGTAAAAGAAAAGAAACATCTTTACGATTCTTTTTCCACGGAAGCAGATTATTTATTTCAAACCGAAAGGGATGAATTTAATCCAGGAAAAACTTCCCTGCAATGCGGAAGAAGAAATGATGCTTTAAAGTTTTGGACTTTCTGGAAGTTTGTAGGAACTAAAGGGTTAGAGAAATTAGTGAATCACGAATTTGACTTGGCAGATACAGCAAGAAAATACGTGCGTAATCATCCTGATTATACATTGTACAGCTTCGATGATTCTATTTCTGTATGTTTTAACTATAAAAGTATTCCTGCAAAAGAGTTGGTTAAACAGCTTTATGAAGATGAAAAAGTTTTGGTAAGTCATGGAACATATAAAGATCAAGACTTTATTCGTTTCGTTACAATAAATGGACAAAACACCAATGCTGAAATTTTAAATTTTTTTAAAATTTTAGAAAATTATGTGTCCAAAAATTTTAGGTAAACCTTTATAGAAAAGTAGTAAGCCATTGTTCATTTCTACAAAAAAAAAGTATTTTACTTACTCTTCATGAACAATAAATTGACTAAAGAATTAAATTTTTTTAAGACCAACCTTGTCTCTTTCTTTAAATTATTTTAATTTAGTGCAATAAAATACAATGTACTTATGAAACAAATTTTCTTTATACTACTTTCATTACTTTTTATTGGCAACACCTTGTCGCAAACTTGGGAAGTAGCAACAGCGACTGATAATTACGTGATTTATAAAAGCGAAATTAATTATCTTATATAAAGTGGATGATATAAACCATCAACGGATAATTTTTAAGTATGAAAATTTAACTGATAATGAAATTACGCTTCATTTTAATCGAGATTTAACATATAAAAATGCGAATGGTATAAATGAAATTCGCCAAGACGAGGATTTTAAGGTTACTATTCCTGCCAATTCAACAGTTGAATACCAAGAAACATATTTTAGGAACAAAACTTTTTATGTATTTAAAAAAGATAATAACGGATATATAAAAAGTCAACTGCTAAACTTTGACTTTATAAACATTAATGCATCAAAACAATGAAACTTAAAGATATAATATTAATAAAATTATCTGCTGTAGTTGTATTACTAACATTGAATACAACCGTAATTGGACAG
>Ga0265293_10000609_pt1 | contig 84001 bp, 81 predicted proteins | sample Munlanlewell138R_FD_192505 | JGI IMG/M metagenome (GOLD analysis project Ga0265293, IMG submission 192505) | Leachate microbial communities from a municipal landfill in Southern Ontario, Canada - Leachate well 138R | ecosystem: Engineered > Solid waste > Landfill > Unclassified | place: Canada... | reverse complement strand
TGCGAGCAAAGAAGTGATTCAAAAATATGTTGAAAATCAGGGAAAAAAGAAAGAATATAAAGAAGTCTATTCAGGGCAACTTAAATTGTTTTAATACCTCGTGGGCTTGCCCCGAGGTAGTTTATTACTCAAAATAATTTTCGGTCCTTTCTTAGAAGTTGTCACTAATCCGACTTTATTGCCAAACTCGTATTGTTTATGAGCTTTTCCTTTTGCTATGCATTTTGTAAATGGTTTATGAAGGCTATAAACCTTGTCTTTATCCTGTCTTTTTTGTGTTACAACTTTTTTGTAAAAATCAAGTTGCTTCTGGTACATTTCCTTTTGGGATTCATTAAAATTTCTTTCTAATTCCCGAATAAGTCGCAAAGAAATGGTTTGTAATTTTTTATTTGCTTTTTTAGCCTTTTTCATTCGTTTGGGATGTTTGCTATTGTAGGTTTGACGAACTAATTCTTTGCTGACTCTGACATAAGTCTGACGTTGTGTTATGTTTTCTTCTTTCGCAATTTTATTACATCGGTCAATTACTTTTTTGCGAAGTTTTGCATCGGTAGGAAACGTGATGTTGTTTCCTTGAACGGTTGTGTCTGACAAGGTTTGTTTAAAATATGATTTAGGAAGTTTGTGTAAATGAACACTATAGGCAAATATTTTCTCCATCCCTTCCTCGCCAATGCGTTTCCTGAAATGGACAAAATTACTAGGGTCGCAAGGGAATTCATGTTGAAAAATGACCTCTCCGGTAAAGTACTGCATGTACGGATTTGTTACCCATGCTTTTGCTAAAGTTTCATCACCTAAATTGTAAATTCTTTTAAGCATCAGGCACCCAACCATGAATCTAATGGGCATACTTCGTGTTCCCTTTTTTGAATAAAGCGATGAGAATTCTTTCTCAAAATAATTCCAATCGATTTTATCAGCAAGAAGAAAAAGTTCGTGCTTCATGTTGATGAAATCTTTTAAAGACGGTGAAAATAAATCACGTTGTTCATTTGGACTTTTTCCTAACATTATTGCAAGATTTATGACTATAAAGATAAGAAAACTTGTAATATGAAACAAGGAAAAATGAGCCTAACATATTAACAATTAGTTGTTTATATCTTGTTTAAGGAGGGACTAATTATACAAGGATAACATCTTTGAATATATTTATAAGAATACAGTAAATAAATTAATTTATTTTTGAGTTATAGTATTCATTTCCATCAATTCTCAATCAAAGATCAGCTCATTATTTTTATAATCAAATGTGTATTTGCCAAATTTACTTAAAACACTTTGACCTAAAAGCATTGGAGCATCTAACGAATTAGAAATACTACAAGTAACATTACTAATTATTTTATTGCCAATTTTTACTGACTTAAGATTGAATCTCATACTTTTTGCTGTTGTCCCATCAGCAAATTTATAATAGGCTCCCGGCAACCAATCATTTTCTGTTATTGTTCCAGTTTTAACTAAGGTTAATGCTATTTCAGGTGTTATACTAACATCGGATGCTCCACTATCAAAAACAAAATCTATATCAAGTACATTATTTAATTTCACAGGCACAAAATAGATATCGTGCTCTTTTTTCAGTTTTATTCTATTATAAGATACTTTTCCCCTAACAACATTTAGCGTTTGTAGAATGTTTGGTTGATTTTCATTGATTTGTAATGACTTTTCAAAAAAAGGAATTGCTTTTTCCTCCTGATTAAATAGCATATAAGCAACTCCTAAATCTCTATTTACAATGTATGAATTTGAATCATATTTTAAAGAATTAAGGTAATTCTCAATTGAGTTTTGAAAAATATTTTCAGCGTGCATGAAATTCTTTTCTTTCTCTATTACAGCTTTTTCTAAATATGCATTTCCTAAATAATAGTAAACAGAACTTAAATAATCTGTCGAAATACTATCTTCATCCTTTGATAGGTTCAAAAAGTATTCAAAATCCGAAATTGCGCCATCGAGATCAGCATTATTTTTTCTCAGCTTTGCTCGTCCTCTGTAAAAAAAAGAATAATCTCCATATCCCAATTGTATAGCTTGGTCGAGAATAACTATCGCTTCTTCGTATTTTTCTAAATGAACTAGGCACTCACCCAGTAGAGGAATAGAAGGTTTATAACCAACTCTTTCATTTTGTAACGCACTTACAAAATACTTAGATGCTTGAACATAATTATATTTATGCATGTATGAAAGACCAAGAAAAAAATCAAGTTCTTCAGTTTGCGTTTTGTTTCTTAAAAGTTCAAATGTTTTATCTTCTAATTTCTGATAATCACCCGATTTATAATATTTAGAAAGTTCTTGAATGTCATCGGATGTTAAATTATTGTTTTGTTGTATCTGCGAATAACTAATGCTACAAAAGAGAATGTATAAACAACTTAGTAGTATTTTTTTCATTCTTTTTAAATTTAAATAAATAACTTTTGGATTCTTTAATTTTAATATTGATTTTTTCAACTTAATTATTAAACTTTAATTAATTGAATTTTTAACACCAATCAAAAATAAGAAAAGTATTTTAAATAAAATCCATACGAATTTAATTGCAATAATAAACCTTTAACAAAAACACATCTCCGATTTCACCGAAGACATTGTCTTTTTTGAGTTCAAAAACCTCATTTGTACTACTGTATTCAATATGAGTTTCCTGATAATCACGGCATAATTCGTCAAAATATTCATTGACTTGTTTAATTTTCTCACCAACCTCTCTTTCAATTTCTTCTGAAGTTCCGGTGGCATGATATTGAAATCCAGTCGGGTCGTTATTGATAAGATAGTTTAAGGTTTCAGCGTTTACAAAGACTTCATGAAAATCATCATTTATAATGGCTTTGGTCAACCAGTTAATTTCACTCAAATCATTGATTAAATCCAGAAAATCATCTTTTGGACAAAACAGATTTCCATCGCTTTGGTATTCATTCAGGATTTCATCTGAATAATCATAACTATCTAAATCAACCGTATAACCGGCATTAAAAATATTCACTCTTAAACCTATATAATCACCAGTTTCCGAAAGTACATTTTTCAGATTTTGCATATTGATTTTATTGATAATTCCGCTAATGTTTTCTCTTGTTATCATCGTTTTAAATTTTAGCATTCAACATTAATTTTCAATTCACTCAGTATATCTTCATCGCTGAGACTTTGTATAATAAAGCTGAGAATCTTTGAATCTTTCACATACTTTTTCAATTCTTGCAATAGAAACATAGAATCCATTTTTTCGTAATGAATTTCTGACCTGTCTTGCAGTTCTTCCGCAATAGTTTGTTAATACGGTTTTTTCAGTAGTTTGAATCTGAAAGTCCATATCAAGTTTGTAATTTGAATCTTTTTTAAATTTTCTTGTCGTTCTCATAATTGAAGAATTTTAATGATTAAAGCATTTATTGTTTTTGTGCCTTTTCCATTGAAAAATCAAGTGCCTTTAAAAAGCGAAGCGGGAAATGAAATTGCGGAAGGCTTCCCCCCGGAATACCCAATTTCATTTTTTTAAAGAGAACTGATTTTTAAGAGCTTTGCACAAGAAAAACGGAATGGCTTTATTGATTCTTAGAGATAGAATGAAAGATTTTTAGAAGCAGTAAGATATTTTGAAAATGTCCTGAAAAAACAAAAAGCACAGTTTAAAAAAACTATGCCTTTTTTACATTCAGTCCCCGATTTAGTCCCCGATTTTGTTAATTCGTTGACTTTCAGAGTTTTTTGCAGAGAGGAAGGGATTCGAACCCTCGATACGGTTACCCGTATACTACCTTTCCAGGGTAGCCTCTTCAACCACTCGAGCACCTCTCTGTTTGGGTTTGCAAATGTAATGGATTTTTTAAAATTTAAAACTGTTTTTAAACTTCTTGCTGTAAATTGTTGATTTACCACTTTTATCTTTTGGTCAGTTCACCTCTCAGATTGGTTTCGTAAGCTATTTTGAAAGCTTCTCCTTGCAATCCTTGTCCCAAAAGATGAATGGTTTTGGCGACGGATGCTTCCGTGGTCAGGTCATAACCGTTGACCGCGCCGATTTCACGAAATATTTCACTGGTTTCATATTGACCGATGCGCACCATCCCACCTGCGCATTGTGTATTGACGATGAAAATCAAGCCTTCTTCCGCCTTTTGTCTTAATTGTTTTTTCAGCCATTCATGGGAGAAAATATTTCCTGCGCCAAATGCCTCTATAATTATGACTTTCAGTTTTTTAACTGACAATATGCCGTTGACGAAAGCTTCGTCCATGCCCGGAAAAATTTTCATCAGCCCGAGCCGGGTATCCATCTTTGAATTCATTGAAAAGGGCAACTTCTTTTCCGGCTGCCAAAGCAAGTGGGAGCGGACATCTAACCGGATTCCGGATTCACCCAATATCGGATAATTCGGAGAAGCGAAAGCATCAAAATTCTCTGCATTGATTTTGGTGGTACGGTTGGCACGCAACAATTTGTATTCAAAGTAAATACATACTTCCTGTATGACCGGAACACCGTTTTCGCGCAGCGAAGCAAAATGAATGGATGTTATCAGGTTTTCCTTGGCATCGGTTCGCAAATCTCCCACCGGTAGCTGAGAGCCGGTAAAGATAACTGGTTTTTGCAATCCATTGAGCATGAAGCTTAGTACAGAGGCCGAATAGGCCATGGTGTCGGTGCCGTGAAGAATGACAAAACCATCATAGGATTCATAATTTTCATTCAGGATATTTCCAAGATTTTGCCAATGCAAGGGATCCATATCCGAAGAATCAATCGGCGTTTGAAATCCGGTAAAATGAATGTCGCTGTCAATCAGTTTTAATTCCGGAATTTGTCCAATCAGGTTTTCAAAATCGAAGGGTTTTAGTGACTGGCTTTCGTAATCCTTTGTCATTCCGATGGTTCCGCCGGTGTAGATCAACAAGATTTTGGTTTTCATTTTCATCCTTTATAAGGAGGCAAGTTAGAATTTTTAAATGATTATGACAATAGCTTGTAGGGCATGATTCATTTTTCATGTTAGCACAATTTTTTTCTGAAAATCACACCTTATGGAACAGTTATTGTTAAAATTTACCTTGTATAACCAAAATCTAAAAACATTATGGGATTATTTTCATTTATCAAAAATGCCGGCTCCAAAATTTTTGGAGGGGCAGATTCGCCTGAAGAAAAAGCAGAAAAAGTCAGAGGGCACGTAGAACAATTTGGATTTGATTTGTCACAGATTTCCTTTGTGGCGGAAGACGATAAAATCAGGGTGAGCGGAACCGCTAAGAATTTGGATGAAAAACAAAAAATATTGGCAACCGCTGGAAATGTGGACGGCGTAGACGGGGTAGAAGATGATTTAATACTTGCCGAGCCCTTGAAATTCGAATTTCCTGATTTTTCAAAAACCATGTACACAGTGAAAAGTGGCGACAATTTGTCCAAAATCTCGAAAGAAGTTTACGGCAACCCAAATCTTTATAACAAAATCTTCGAGGCCAATCAACCCATGTTGAAGCATCCCGACAAGATTTATCCCGGGCAGGTATTGTATATTCCGCCTCAGGAAATTAATGAATAGCCGGATACCATACTACAAAGCATATTTATCTTTGATTCAGTAAACTAAAATTAACAAATATTCGTTACTAACTAATAACAATAAAAAACTTTTCATGAGATTATCAGTTTTAACCGTAGCTGTATTGGCTACAATCTTTTTAACAAGTTGTGTTTCCCAAAAGAAATACGACGAACTGCAAAGCGAATTTAACAGTGTTTATTCTCAGAATCAAGGCTGTCAGACAGAATTGGCAGCAGCGAAATCTCAGGTTTCCAGTTTGAGGGAGCAGTTGGCTTCAGAACAAAATCATCTTGCCGCACTGCAAACTTCACTCCAAGAGTGTTTGGCTGGCAGCAAGCAGGGAGGAGCAAACATTTCAAAGTTGGTTGACGAAATCAATGCTTCCAATAAATACATCAAGCATTTGACAGAAATCACCCGTAAAAATGACTCTTTGAATATGGTGTTGACCAATAATTTGACCCGCTCACTGAGCAGAGAAGATTTGAGAGACGTGGATGTTCAGGTGTTGAAGGGTGTGGTTTATATCTCGCTTTCCGACAATATGTTGTACAAATCAGGAAGCTATGAAATCAGCTCAGCAGCCAATGATATTTTGGCTAAAATTGCGAAAATCATCAAAGATTATAGAGATTATGATGTGTTGATTGAAGGAAACACCGACAATGTGCCGATTTCCCGCGAAAACATCCGTAACAACTGGGATTTGAGTACGTTGCGCGCATCTTCAGTTGTTCAGGCATTGCAAAATCAACACGGCGTAGATCCCAAGCGTTTGACTGCTGGTGGTCGTGGTGAATACAACCCTGTTGCTACCAACGATACGGAAGCCGGTCGATCTAAAAATAGAAGAACACAGATTATCATCACACCAAAATTAGATGAGTTTATGGAATTGATTGGGCAAGGGCCTGAAACACAGGAATAAGAATCAATCAGTATTCAACAGAAAAATAGCGGGCTTTTTATGAAGGTCCGCTTTTTTTTGTTGCCAGTAGCGTATGCTTTGGGTTTTGATGAATTCATCGGTCAAAGTGAGATTAGCGGCCACGCAAAGCAAAGTATCGGGTCGGCAGTATTTCATCAAATCATCTAAAAGTTGATTGTTTCTGTATGGCGTTTCCATAAAAATCTGGGTACAATTATTTTTCCGGCTTTCAGCTTCTAATTGTAGAATTGCATTTTTACGTTCGGATTTATCTATCGGCAGATAAGCATGAAATTTGAACTGCTGCCCATTCAATCCTGAAGCCATCAATGCGAGCAAAATAGAAGAAGGCCCTATTAATGGAATTACCCTGATGTTATGTTGATGTGCCAGCCGAACCAATGCTGCACCCGGATCTGCAACTGCCGGAAGACCGGCTTCGGATAAAATGCCCAAAGATTCATTTCTCTCAAAAAGTTTGACCAATTCTGAGAGTTCTTCGGTTGTGGTATGTTTGTTCAGAATATGGATTTCTAATTCGGATTGTTTTTTTTCCGGTAAAACAGTTTTGATAAATTTCCGGGCAGATTTCTCATTTTCAACGATAAAAATACGGATTTGCGTTAATATCTCAAGATTGTAGGGTGGCAGGCTCCGGTTGAAATCTCCTTCTCCAAGCAAAGTCGGAATCAGATAAATTTCCGTTTTCATGGCCGTTCAAATTGCGCTTTAATGGCATCAGTGGCTTTATCCAGCATTCGGTAAACTTCTTCAAACTCCTGTTCTCCACCGAAATAAGGATCAGGTACATCGTCGTTTTCAAGTATCATGCGGACTTTTTGTCTGTGTGCATCTTCTTGGGCCAATGCCATGACATCGTTATAATTGGAACGATCCATGACATAAATTAAGTCGAAAGTTTCAAAGTCATCTGTGCTGAATTTTCTCGCCCGCAGTCCGGTGATATCGATTCCGTTTTTTCGGGCTACTGCAATGGAACGCTTGTCAGGTGGTTGATTTATATGCCAACCACCTGTACCCGCTGAATCAACGATGAAGCGATCATCGAGTTTTGATTGAAGTATGCCTTCTGCCAATGGAGAGCGGCAGATATTTCCCAAACATATCATTAAAATCCTCATAATGAATGCTTATTCAGAGCCGATTTTGCGATTCAAATCTTCCACATATCCCCGGAAAACCTTATCTGTCTCTGATAAGTTCTTTACTGTTTTGCAAGCGTGAAGCACGGTCGCATGGTCTCTTTTTCCAATTTTGGAACCGATGCTGGACAAGGATGCTTTGGTGTACTTTTTTGCAAAATACATGGCAAGCTGTCGGGCTTGCACTACATCGCGTTTTCGGGTTTTGGATTGTACGAGGTCAATCGGGATTTTGAAATAATCGCAGACCAAATTTTGGATGTAATCAATAGAAATTTCCTTGCGCGTATTGGTAATAAAATTGGAAATCGTTTTTTTGGTCAATTCAATGGTGATTTCTTTTTTATTGAGCGTCGCCTGTGCAATAATCGAATTCAGGCTGCCTTCCAGTTCACGGATATTGGTTTTGATATTTTGCGCAATGTATTCCATCACTTCTTCGGAAATCTCAATCCCGTCGCCCTCAATTTTATGTTTCAAAATGGCAAGTCGGGTTTCAAAATCCGGTACCTGCAAATCTGCTGACAATCCCCATTTGAAACGGGAAATCAACCGCTGTTCCATATCCTGAATGTCCACCGGCGGTTTATCCGAAGTCAAAATAATTTGTTTGCGATTTTGTTGCAAATGATTGAAAATGTGGAAAAAAGCTTCCTGTGTTCCTTTTTTACCGGACAGGAAATGCACATCATCCACGATGAGAATGTCAATCATCTGGTAAAAGTGGATGAAATCATTGCGGTTATTGCTGCGCATGGCGTCAATGAACTGTTGCGTGAATTTCTCCATAGAGACGTAAAGCACCGTTTTGTCGGGATGTTTCTCTTTGGCGTCTAATCCTATGGCATGAACTAAGTGGGTCTTCCCCAAACCGGTGCCGCCGTATATAAATAATGGATTGAAGGAGGTTCCGCCCGGGCGTTTGGCTACAGCCAATCCCGCAGAACGCGCCAAACGGTTGGTTTCTCCTTCGATGAAATTTTCAAAATTCAGCAAGGGATTTAATTGGGAATCAATTTTTATTTTCTGAAGCCCGGGAATGATGAATGGATTTTTCACCTTTCTGCTGTCTATGGGCATCGGTGCGTCCACTTCCTGGGGTTTTGGTTTTTCGCGGTTAGAACTGGGAATTCTGACGGTATAAGGATCTTTTCCGGATAATTTTTGATCCATAACTATGCTGTAAACCAACTTTGCGTCTTTGCCAAGTTCTTTTTGTAAACTTACTTTCAGTAATTTGATATAATGTTCTTCAAGCCATTCATAAAAAAATTTACTCGGGACTTGAATGGTTAAAATGTCATTCGTTAATTTAATGGGCACAATCGGAGAAAACCAGGTATTGAAAGCCGGCTCCTGAATATTATCTTTGATAAATTCTAAGCAATTTCTCCAAACCGATTCCGCAGTCTTCTTCATAGTTTATTCTAAATATATTGGTATTGTAAGGTAATTTACAAATTGTTTCTACTAAGATAGCAGGTTTTTTGAACAAAGCAAAAATGGTCATAATTTTTGGTAAAAAAAACTTTTAGGGTATTGACTTTTTAAGAATATATTTGTATAAGTTTAAGCAAAACTTAATATGATTTTAACATCTATTTCTATACGTGTGAGATATGGCGAAACTGACCAAATGGGGATTGTGCATCACGGAAATTATCCTGCATATTGTGAGGTCGCAAGAATTGAATTTTTCAGGAAAATCAATTTGCCGTACAAAGATATGGAGGAAAATGGCATCATCCTACCGGTAACAGAACTTTCTTTGAAATTTCATAAATCCGCTTATTTTGATGACTTGCTCACGGTTCAAACCCGCTTGAAAGAGATTCCGGGCGGAGTTCGTATCAAGTTGTATTACAGTATTTTCAATGAGAATGGAGATTTATTGACCACAGCGGATACCACTTTGGCTTTTTTGGACAAAATCACGCGCAAGCCCATTCGGTGTCCGGAATTCATCATCCAAAGGTTGAAAGAAGTTGAAGAAATCCAATTGCAGGAAAAAAGATTGGATTAGCCCTTTCTGATGATTTTTACTTTGTAAAGCGGTTCAAAAGCAGCCAGAAAATTTTCAACAATTTCACTGCGTACCCGGATTTTTAATTGACAGCTATCCGTAAAACCGGTTTGTAAAACTTCAGCTCCGAATTTATCTATAATCCGCATTACGCTGCCCTGATCTTCATAGCTGAATTCAAATTCAAATTGCTCCATCAGGAATTTTTCTGTGATTTCAGCTTTTTCCAAAATCATTTGTGCAGAGAGTTTGTATGCTCTTACCAATCCGCCGACCCCCAATTTGGTGCCGCCGTAATACCGGACAGAAGCGACCAAAACATTGGTAATGCCTTTGGATAAAATCTGATTGTAAATCGGCAGACCTGCGGAACCGGAGGGTTCGCCATCGTCATTGGCACGATAAATCTCTCCTTCCATCCCCAAACGGTAAGCATAGCAAATGTGTGTCGCCTCAGGATGCAAAGTCCAAAGTTTCTCCAACTCGGATTTCACGTCTTCCTCAGTATCTATGGGCATCGCGTAACCGATGAATTTACTTCCTTTTTCTTTGAAAAATTCATCGCCAACGGATTTTGCTATGGTCAGATAGGAGTAACTCATCTTCGAATAATTTCTAAATGATCACCTGCAATGTCCTTTCTGTCAATGATTTTCCCGTTTATTTCCGGAGAACGGATGCCTTCACCCCAAAGCGCAGGTGAAGTGAAAATTCGTGCTTCATCCCATAATCCAGCTTGCAAAAAAGTTTGAAGGGTTTGTCGTCCGCCTTCGATAATTACAGATTGTAGATCGTTTTCATGGCATTTGCTAAGTATTGCTTCCGCCGGATTTTCATCAAAATTTGTTGTAATAAATTTCAGATTGTGCAAATCGTCTTTTTCTTTTTCCGTGAAAACAAGCGTAGGTTGCTTTTGGTCAAAAAGATGAAGCTGCTTGTCGAGTTTTAATGCTCGATCCATTACCAAACGAATCGGTTGATGGCCGTGCATTAATCTTGCATTGAGTTGTGGATTGTCAGCCACCGCAGTTTTTCTTCCGATTAAAATAGCGTTTTCCTGTGTTCGCCACAAATGCACCAATTGCCGGGAATAAATGTTGGTAATCCATTTTTGTTCGCCAGATTGCGTGGCCATAAATCCGTCCGAAGTTTTAGCCCATTTCAAAATCACATAAGGTCGTTTTTTTTGATGAAAGCACAGAAACCGCTTGTTGAGTTCTTCACATTCCTCTTTTAATACATTAAATTTCACATTCAATCCTGCTTCTTCTAGTTTTTTGATGCCCTGACCATTTACTTTTGCGTTCGGATCAGTCATCCCGATGACGACTTTCGGGATTCCCAAATTTGCAATCAAATCTGCACAGGGCGGCGTTTTCCCTTGATGCGAACAAGGCTCCAAACTGACGTAAAGCGTTGAAGATTTTAAAATTTCTTTGTCTTTAACCTGTTGAATGGCATTAACTTCTGCGTGGTGTTCGCCTGCTTTTCGGTGCCAGCCTTCTGTGATGATTTTTCCTTGATGAACAATCACACAGCCAACCATGGGATTGGGGTAAGTCGTTCCCAAACCCTTTTTGGCGATTTGAATGCACCTGCGCATCATTTGTTCATCTGTATTTCCCACCTTGTTTGTTTTAATTGAAAACACCTCACAACGATGGGGTTGTGAGGTGTTGTTTTGTTAATTCAAAAGTGATTATTCAACCGGATTTTCCTCATCATCGGCTGTTTCTGCCGGAGATTCCGGTTGGATTTCTTCATCCAAATCAATGCGGTGAAGTTTTTTCAAACGCATTTCGGTTTCAGCCAAACGGTTTCTTTTCTCTGCGATTTCCATGTGGAAATTTTTCAACAAAGGGCTGTTTTCATCCTTGAAGAATCCGATATTTGTTTCTAACTGATTGATGTCTTTTTCCAAATCTTCAATCAGTTTTCTGGATCTTCTGATTTCATCATCCAATTTCTGTTCATCATGATCTGATTTAATCTGGTCAACCAATGATGCCATTTTGAAATCCTGAATTTCGTTTTCTGATAAACCAAGAGATTTTATCGTTCTGGTAATCAGTTTATTGAAGTCGTTGTTGATTTTGATTTTGGACATCGGTACTTTTCCGATATTGTTCCATTGTATATTCAGGTTGTTGACTTTATCCAAATCGGCTTTGGTATCATCTGATTTTTCAAATGCTTGCAATTCGTCCAACAATGCTTTCTTCTTTTCGAAATTTTCCATGAAAGCCAGATTGTCTTTGTCTCCTCTTGATTTGAAATTTTCAAAGAACTGATTGCAAGCGGCTTTGAATTCTTTCCAGATTTCATCAGAGAATTTTCTTGGAACGTGTCCGATTTTCTTCCACTCTGCTTGAATCCTTTTTACTTCCTGCACAGATCTTTCCCAATCCTGACTTTCGGCGTGTTGTTTGGCGATTTCGAGCAATTCTTTTTTCTTTTCGAGATTTTCGGTTTGTTCTTTTTTTAGAGATTTGTAAAACTCGTTTTTCTTGTGATTGAAAGTACGTGTCTGGGTTTTGAAATCATTCCACAATTTCTGATTGAACTCTCTGGGTACTCGACCGATAGCGATGAATTCATCTCTCAGATGATTCAACTTTCTGATGCCTGTCTGCCAATCTCTGTGGGACATATTGTCTGCATTTTCGGTCAATGCGGTGATTTTATCAAGGACTTCTTGTTTCTTTTTCAGGTTTTCTTCTTGTTCAGCTTTTACCTGTTCATTCAGTTCCGTTTTTCGGTCATGAATTTGTAGGGTCAGGGCTTTGAATTTCTGCCAAGTAGGTTCGCGCAAGTCTTCCGCCACCGGAACTGCTTCTTCTTTCCAAAGCCGATGAAGATATTGTAATTCATTGAGGGCTTTTTGTACATTGTCCTCTTTTACAAGCTCTTCTGCACGACTGATGATGGAATGCCGCACTTCTAAGTTATGTGCGTAATCCATTTCCCGAAGTTCCTTATTCAAGTCCAAATATTTGTAAAAATTATCTAAATGATGGAAATAAGTTCTGAAAACATTCCGGGCCTGTGCTCTCGGGATGATACCGGCGTTGTGCCAGCGGGATTTGATGTTTCTGAATTTGCTGAATATATTGGAATTGTTCTCGCTGGAATCCGTGTAAAGTGCCTTCAATTCTTCGATAATTTGAAGTCTTTCCTTTAAATTTTCTTCCTGGGCTTTTTCCTGTTCTTTGTGATAGGCATCCAACTGATTTCTGAAATCTCCATAAACTTGGTTGAATTCCTTGACATGCGGATTATGATATTGGAAGTCTAATTCATCACCACCTTCTTCTTCGATGAAAGCCTCTTTTTTCGCGGCTTCATCTTCATCTACAATTTTTTTAACGACTTCTCGAATTTCTCTGAAATGGCTTTTCAGTTTTTGTGCCGGATGATTTTTCAGTAAATTTTTGGCTTCTCCGATTAAAACGGACAAAGGCAATTCCTCATAATTTTTCTTGGGAATTTCTTCTTCTGCGGAAGTTTCTTCGTCCTCTTCATTTTCCTCGGTTTCTGATTCTTCAGTTTTATAACTTTCAGAATCTTCACCGGAATTTTCTTTAGTTTCCTGAGTTGCTTCTTCAGCAGAAGTTTCAAGTTGATTATCAGCTTCTCGCGAGGTTTCTGTTTCACTCGAAACTTCCGGCTGTACTCCAGATTCCTGTGAAGTTGCTTCTTTAGCCTCTGCTTCAGGTTGCGTTTCGGTCATTTCCTGAATTTCTTCTTCCGTGTTTACTTCCGATTGAAATTCAGATTCAGGCACTGACGGCATTTCCGCCTCAATAGCTGATTCGTTAGCTGATTCTTCAGTTGTATCATCGGGTTGTGCGGATTGTTCTTCGCTTGTCTTTTCCGCTTCCGTGTCAGCTGCCTCAGATGCTTCTTGGGATTCATTTTCTGGCTGCTCCCCGATTGTATCTGTTTTGTCATCAGGGTTTTGACCGGTATCGTTTGTGTCGGGAGTTTCTTCCGGATTTACATTTTTTTTATTTTCTCCATCTGCATTCAGGTGCAGGTTATCCAAATCAGTTATCATCATTTCAGACTTTTATGTCAGCAAAAATAACAATTCAAAGCCTATTTACAAAGGGGAGTTCCAAATTTCCCAAGATTTTTCTGCTTGCAAAACCAGCATTTCATAACCGTTTTTTATTTCAGCTCCTTTTTCTTCTCCGAATTGAAGAAACTGCGTTTTCTCTGGATTATAAATCAAGTCATAAAGCAAGTGCATGTCCGTGAGTGCTTCATAGGGGATTTCAGGGCTTTCATCGATGTTTGGGAAAGTACCGACCGGCGTGCAATTGATTATCAATAAATGGTTTTCGATGTGGGCTGCATTCAGTTCGGAATACCTCAAACTTCCATTTCTGCTGACAGTTTGATATGGGATTTTTAATTTTTCAAGTACGAATTTCACCGCTTTGGCTGCGCCGCCGTCTCCCAAAATCAGGGCTTTGTTGTGGTGCGGTTTCAACAAAGGTTTCAGGGAATTTTCAAATCCGTAAGCATCGGTATTGTAACCTGTTTTTTCTCCGTTGGAAATTTTCACACAATTCACTGCGCCAATTTTTTTTGCGACAACTTCTAAATTATCCAAAAATGGAATGATTGCTTCTTTGTAAGGTTTTGTAACATTAATGCCTTCTAAATCATCCAATTCCCACACGGAACTAATTTTGTGGATGCTGTTCAAATCAAAAACCTGATAAAGCGTGTTCTTAATTCCTTCATTTTCAAATTTTTGATGAAAATATTTTTTGGAAAAAGAATAGGCGATGTTTTTCCCAATTAGGCCAAACCGTCTCATTTCTTGTTTTTTTTGGAAAATCTGGATTTGATTAAGCGTATCAGCAGTGGCGTATTGGCGGCGATAATGATACCGAAAATAAAATATTCAAGATTTTCTTGTACAAAATGGAATTGTCCGAAAAAATAACCCAAAACTGAAATTACACCCACCCAAAGCACTGCACCGATGAAACTGAATTTGAGGAAAGTTCTGTAATTCATTCCCGTAGTGCCACAAACAAAAGGCATAATTGTTCGTATCACCGGCATGAAACGCGCAATGATTATGGCTTTTTGCCCATGCTGTTCAAGAAAATAAGAAGCTTTTTTGATATGAACGGGTTTCACAAAAAACCCGGCTTTTTGAGACATCACCCAACTTCCGAATCTTTTGCCGACATAGTAGTTCAGGTTGTCTCCGAGAAGTGCTGCAACCATCAGTAAGGGAATGATATACGCAATATGTAGGTGGTTTTGAGAATCATTGGCGGCTATCATTCCTACCGCAAAAATCAAAGCATCTCCGGGTAAAAAGGGCATCAGGAAGGAGAAAATAATCAGACCAGTCTCAGCAAAAATAATCAGAAATAGTGCAAGGTAAATCCAGTTTCCGTAATTGGAAATAAACTGCATCAGAATCTCATCGGGTCTGCTGACGAAATCGGTTAAAAAATTAAATATTTCCTGCATGTATTATTATAATCGGTGTAAGCTTACGCTCGGGTTATGTCTGCACCGATGGCTTTTAAACGACCGTCAATATTTTCATAACCCCGGTCAATTTGTTCAATATTATGGATGATACTTTTTCCTTTGGCGGACAGTGATGCAATCAGCAGGGCGATTCCCGCTCTGATATCGGGAGAACTCATGGTGGTTCCGCGCAAAGGGGTTTCATGATTCAGCCCGATGACAGTGGCACGGTGTGGATCGCAAAGTATGATCTGCGCCCCCATGTCAATGAGTTTATCGACAAAAAACAGGCGACTTTCAAACATTTTCTGATGCACCAGAACGCTGCCTTTGGCTTGCGTGGCAACGACCAAAACGATGCTCAACAAATCCGGTGTAAATCCCGGCCATGGAGCATCGGCAACGGTCAGAATGGAGCCGTCCATGAATTTCTGAATTTCATAATTTTCCTGTGCCGGAATGTAAATATCGTCATTGTTCTTTTCAAGTGTGATTCCCAATCGGCGAAAAACTTCAGGGATAATGCCTAAATTTTCCCAAGAAACATCTTTGACGGTCAGTTCGGATTTGGTCATGGCAGCTAATCCAATCCAACTGCCAATCTCAATCATGTCGGGCAAAAGCGTATGCTCCGTCCCGTCCAAATGACTGACGCCTTCGATCATCAAAAGATTGGAGCCGACACCGGAAATTTTCGCGCCCATCCTGAGGAGCATTTTGCAAAGCTGCTGAATATAAGGTTCGCAGGCAGCATTGTAAATCGTGGTTTTGCCTTTGGCTAAAACGGCGGCCATGATGATGTTGGCGGTACCCGTTACGGAGGCTTCTTCCAAAAGCATATAAGTGCCTTGTAAGCCTTTTTTAGGGTCTGTTTCTACACCGTAAAAATCCTCATCTTCATTGAATCTGTATTTTGCACCTAAATCAATAAAGCCTTGAAAATGTGTATCTAATCTTCTTCTCCCAATTTTGTCGCCCCCGGGTTTCGGCATATACGCTTTCCCAAATCGAGTGAGCAAAGGTCCCATCAGCATGATTGAGCCACGTAGGGCGGCACCATCTTTTTTAAATTCTTTGGTTTGCAAATAATCCATACGGATTTCATCTGCCTGAAAAGTGTAATCTCCCTCCCCGTTTTTCTGGATTTTGACTCCCATGTCGCTGAGAATTTCAATCAGTCTGTTGACATCACGAATGTTTGGAATGTTTTTAATTCTGACCGGAGCATCCGTCAGAAGTACAGCGCATAAAATCTGCAAAGCCTCATTTTTAGCACCTTGAGGAATGATTTCGCCATGCAGTCGGTTGCCACCTTTGATTTGGAAAACTGCCATTTATTTAATTGTATTTATGCTTTTTTTTCTGGTGATTGCTTTTGCCTTTCTTTTTGTACTGGTTACTTTGTTGGTTGCCGGAACTTTGAAATCTGTCGCTGCTCATGAGGGGTTCCTCTGAGTTGCGCAAATCGATTTTTCCATCGGATAATTCGTAAAGATGTTCGAAAATCGTTTTGTCTTCCACCGTATCCTTGTTCCAAATCAGATAACATTTTTTCATGTGATTGGCGATGACCATGACCAAACCTTCACGTTTGTCACCTTCCCATTGCAAAGCCACATCAATCATTTTCCGGATGTTTTTCCCATAGTAGCGGTATTTGAATTCTTCTTTGGGATAGGGAATTCGGTTCGGCTTGCTGTAAACTTCTTCTTTGGAAGGAATAGGGAAAGGAGAATTGATTTTCAGTTTGAAATCAGACATGATAAGGAGTTGATCCCATAGTTTGTGTTGAAAATCAGGTACGTTACGCAATTGCGGATTGAGATTTCCCATGATGTCAATGATGGCTTCCGCAAAATCATTTCGGTCTTTGTCATCTTCAATATTGGTGCAATAATCGACCATTTGCTGGATGTACCGGCCGTATTCAGGGATAATCAGTGGTTTTCTGGAGGTATTGTATTCCATTTCTTCTATTGCTGTCATAAGTTTACAAAATTACAATTTTATAATGATTAGCCTCCTTTAAAAATCAATTAAATAGGCTGTGCCATGCATAACGGTAAAATTTTGAGAAGATTTCTTCTTCCATCATTTAATTTCTTCAATTCGATTTTTAAGGGATGAGAGAAATTGTGAGGCCAATGCGCCATCGATAATTCTGTGGTCATAGGAAAGCGACATCATCATCATTTTGCAAACGGCAAGTTCTTCTTTTCCGTTTTTCACAATGACTCCTGCGCCGGAACGGATTTGTCCCAAAGCCAAAACGGCCACTTGCGGACGGCTGATGATGGGGGTACCCATCAGACTGCCGAAAATTCCGGTATTACTGACTGTGAAAGTTGTATCCTGAATATCCACTGGATTCAAACGGTTGTTTTTCGCATTGCTGCCGATTTTATCTACTTCCCGTACGAGTTCTTCCAAACTGAGTTCATTGGCTTTTTTGATATTCGGAACAATGAGATTTCCATCGGGCAATGCCGCAGCAAATCCCAAATTGATGTCTTTTTTCAAAATCAATTCGTCCACATTGATCCAGGAATTGAATTTCGGATATTCACGCAAAGTATCGATGACCGCTTTCATGATGAAATGGGTGTAAGTTACTTTGGCGTTGTTTTTTAGTTGGAAATCGGCTTTGATTTTTTCACGGAAATTCACCATTTCAGTTACATTGACCTCTGAGAAAGTGGTCACATGCGGAATAATTTGATAGGATGATTGCAACAATCTGGCTGCAATCTGACGAATCCGGGGCAGTGCCTCCACAGTGTCTTGGGGTTGAATATTCAGCGTGAGTTTTTGTTCTAATTCCGTGGTGGCATTGGTGGCAGCCGGTTTTTTATCTTTATTTAGAAACTTCAGGATATCCGCTTTTTGGATTCTGCCGTTGGCACCGGAAGGCGTGATTTTTTCCAAATCTTCAATTTCTAATCCATTTTCAGCTGCGATTTTCCGGACTACGGGCGATAAAAAAGATTTTCCCGAAAGACTTTTAGTGGCTAATAATTCTGCCGATTCCTGTTTATTGGAAATTCCTGAAACCGGCGTTTCCAATTTGACGGTATGAACCACAACATCTTCCGCAACTTCTAAAATGGCAATTGGCTGTCCTACCGCTACTTCATCTCCTTCTTCAACTAATATTTTCCGTAAAATCCCTTCATATTCAGATGGTAATTCGCTGTCCACTTTATCCGTGCCGATGGTGACAAAGGATTCATCCTTCTCAATTTTGTCTCCCGGACTTTTCAACCAATCGGTAATGGTGGCTTCCATCACGCTTTCTCCCATTTTGGGAAGAAGAATTTGAATTAACTTGGTTGAAGAATTTGCGTTGTTTTTTTGAATATTATTGTGTGCCATTTAAATTAAATTATAAACATCTGTGATGCGAAATGGTTGACATGGAAACGGTTAATATGAAAAAGTAATAGAAATCAGTGTTTTATTTTCTAAATCAAATTCAATGTGCTGATTTCACCCAAAAACATCGGCTTATTAATTCCAAATGTAAAATATAAAAGTTAAAAAATGACACATCCAATGGCTAAGAGCTGAAAAATGATAATAACAATCTCATTGTATTTTTTCAAATTCTAAATAAATGCATTGATTCCGGTAATATCGTTTCCGGTAATCAACAGGTGCACATCATGCGTGCCTTCGTAAGTAATGACAGATTCAAGGTTGGCGGCATGGCGCATCATCGGATAATCACCGACAATTCCCATTCCTCCCAATATTTGACGAGATTCACGGGCGATGTCGATTGCCATTTTTACGTTGTTTCTTTTGGCCATGGAAACTTGTGCTCCGGTTGCCTTGCCTTCATTTTTCAAAACGCCAAGTCTCCAAGCGAGCAATTGTGCTTTGGTGATTTCCGTAACAAATTCTGCTAATTTCTTTTGTTGCAATTGAAAGGAGGCGATGGGTTTCCCAAACTGCACTCTTTCCGAAGCATATTGCAAAGCGGTTTCATAACAATCTATGGCTGCGCCAATTACGCCCCAAGCAATGCCATAGCGTGCGGAATCCAAACAGCTCAGCGGGCCGCGAAGGCTTTTCACATCCGGTAGCATATTTTCTTTGGGAACTTCCACGTTTTCAAATACGAGTTCTCCGGTTTTGGAAGCTCGCAGTGACCATTTGTTGTGGGTTTCAGGAGCGGTGAAACCTTTCATGCCTCTTTCCACGATGACACCTCGAACTTTGTCTTCTTCATCTCTTGCCCAAACAACCGCAATATCCGCAATCGGTGAATTGGTAATCCACATTTTGGCACCGTTCAGCAGGAAGTGGTCTCCTTTGTCCTGCAAGCGTGTTTCCATGCCGCCGGGATTGGAACCGTGATTGGGTTCGGTCAGACCGAAGCAGCCAATCATTTCACCGGTAGCCAATTTGGGTAAATATTTTCTTTTTTGGGCTTCCGAACCAAAGTTATAAATGGGAAACATGACCAATGAAGATTGTACAGAAGCGGAAGAACGTACCGCCGAATCACCGGCTTCCAATTCCTGCATAATCAATCCGTACGAAATCTGATCCAAGCCTGCGCCGCCGTATTCTTCCGGAATATATGGGCCCAATGCACCGATGGCACCTAACTTCGGAAGTAAGTCCGGAAAGTCAGTGTGATTCTGCGCCATCTCGTCAATGACGGGCTTGATTTCCTGATTTACAAATTCACGTACAGTTTGACGGATTAACTTGTGTTCTTCCGTCAATAATTCGTCTATCTGATAATAGTCTGTGGCCATGTCAATTTATTTAGACGGCAAAATTAAGAAATCAAAAGGATTAAAGTAGAATGAATTTAGGTTAAAAAATGATTGCTTGAAACTCAACATTTAACTCGATTTTGAAGATGGTTTTGGGAATTTGAATGTCAGAATCACTTGCCTCTGAAATTTGAATGCCTTAATTTCGCTACCGAATTTTTATGATGATGATGAAAAAATATTTAATTGCGATTTCAATTTTAATTTCCGGAATCGGAATATCCCAATCCCAAATCAGCGATACCGCCCAAATCGTTGTTGAAGGCCGAACAAATGCGCCGGAAACGCTTCAAAAACCTTATGTGATTTTAATTTCGGCAGATGGTTTCCGCTTTGATTACATCCGAAAATTCAAGGCATCTAACTTAGATTCCATCGGCAGGGAAGGCGTTTGGGCGAGAAGGGGAATGTATCCGACTTTTCCTTCGGCTACTTTTCCCAACCATTACAGTATTATCACGGGCATGTATCCTTCGCATCACGGCATCGTTAACAATGTGTTTTATGACCCGACCCGTGATGAAAAATACATTATTGGCACAAAAACCAACATAGACGGCAGTTGGTACAAAGGTTTGCCACTGTGGGGACTTGCTGAAAGTCAGGGTATGTTGGCTGCAAGTCTGTTTTGGGTTGGTTCAGAGAGCAATGCAGGAGGTTTTAGACCGACCTATTATTATCCATATCATGAAAAATTCGGTGATGAGGATAAAATTAAAATCATCAAAAACTGGCTGACACTTCCGGAAGCGCAAAGACCGCATTTCATCACGCTTTATTTTCCGGAAGTGGATAAAACCGGCCATCAATTCGGTCCGGATGCAGCAGAAACCGAAGCTGCCGTTCATTTTGTGGACAATGCCATCCGGAAATTGACGGAAGCTTTAGCACCGCTGAATCTGCCGATTAATTTTGTTTTTCTTTCCGACCATGGAATGATAGCCGTAGAACCGCATGATTATATTCCGATTCCTGAAATCGACCGTGAAAAATACGAGGTTGTCAATACGACTACAATGCTGACAGTGACCGCCAAAGACCCTTGCGATATTCTGAGTTTGTACGGAGAATTGCTGCATCAGAATCCGAAAAATTACACGGTGTATTTGGCGGAAAACTTTCCGGAAGAATTGCATTATAGCACCCGCGAAGATTCGACCCGCAGAATAGGGGACATCATGCTCGTACCACGTTGGAACAAGATTTTCGTCAAAGAAGGTAGATCTACGTCCTACGGGAAACATGGTTTTAATCCCTATAAAGTCCCGGAAATGAAAGCGGTTTTTATCGCTTGGGGGCCGGCATTTAATTCGGAACAAATCATTTATCCGTTTGAAAATATCCATGTTTACCCCATGATTGCGGAAATCCTCGGATTAGAGATAACAACTCCTATTGATGGAAATTCCCGAGTGTTGGAAGGGATTTTAAAGAAGAACTAATAGAAAATAAACTTTTCCAAAGTTCAAAACTTTGGAAAAGTTTCTATGAATAAAATTCCGATTCCTCTATGGAATTCAGGATTGCTGCTCCTTTAATTTCTTTTCTCTCGGTCGAATGATCAAACGGTCATACAGACTCAGTGTAATCACTGAAAACATTCCGATGGCAAAAACTACATACCATATTTTATTGGGATTGTAACTTTCCCATAACATATTGGCCATTTCCCAATGTCCCATATCTAATTTTTGCTCGGCCAAAGCAAAGTATTCATTTTTTGAGAACGGTGTATGGACATTTGAGATATCCACACCTTTTTCGGCTGCAAAATCTTTAAATGATTGAATAGCCTTCGGCCAATCCACTTTTTCGGCTTTCAGTTGAAATTGATTTTCAAAATCCGTCAGCGACATATTCAGTGCTTTTGAACCTTGGTCTATGAAATCATTGTTGGAAATCACCTCCGGCATTTCAATGCCTCTGCCTTTCATTTCTTTTTGCAAAATCGATAGTTTATCCGACCAAGCCTGGTACAAATCACCGGAGATCAATCCGGAAAAATAATTCCCGGCGGCCACCGGTAGAAAATAAGTTCCCTGATACAAACCTTCTTTACCTTTGGGCGTAATCAGTGCAATAAATGATGAAACCGTTGGGCTGGACATCATTTCTCCAATCGCAAAAATCATGGTTCCAATCACTACAAACATCGGATTGTGGGTAAAGAAAGTAAGACTCACCCCGATGGTAGCCACGATTGCACCTCGGATCACCGCGTTGATATGACGCACTTTGGTTACAAAATATGAAATCACCACTTGCAAACAGATTATCATGAATGAATCGATTTGAGTAAACATTTCAGGTTTGACCAAACCATTCTGTGTCAATGTTTTTCCAAGAAACGGAATGTTGGAATTCACCCAATTACTGATGGTTCTCGAATCCACCCAATCCTCAATGAAATTGGGCAAAGTATAGAAAAGCTGGTTGAACATCGTCCAAAAGCAAACCATCAAAATAAGCAATACACTCAAGCGAATATCCTTCAATGCTTCCAGAATATTCATCACCGAATCTTTGAGTGCTTTCCCGAGTGAATCCTTGGGTCTTTCAACTTTTGTTTCTTTATAAAAAACCAAGAGAATGATGAGATTCAATGCTATGACCACGGCGGCTTGAATGAAAATAATCTTCCAGCCAAACATGGTTCTGAGGGTTGAAGACATCATGGGGCCAAGAAATCCGCCCACATTTACCATCATATAGAAAACGCCGAATCCCATCGTTCCGGTGGTTTCGTCGGTGTTTCTGGCAACAATCCCGGAAGCTACCGGTTTGAAAAATGCTGCTCCAATAGCGGTTAAGAAAAAAGCCATGTACATCATCCAGAACGAGTTGGCTTCACCCATCAGAAAGTAGCCGATGATCATAATGGAAAAAGCGATAGTCAGTGATAATTTATAGCCAATCCGGTCGGCAATGACTCCAAAAAATACCGGCAATAGGTAGAGAATGGCGGTGATGTCGCCCATGATTTTCCCTTTCTCTATGTGATTCAACCCCAAAGCACCTTCGTCAGTGGAACCTACCAAATAGATAGCAAAAATTGCGAACATCCCATACCATGCCCAGCGTTCGAATAATTCCATGATACTTGCCGTCCAGAATGTTTTGTTCAGTGACTGAATCGTTTGTCCGAAAGTTTTCTTGTTCTCTGCCATTTAATGTGTTTTTAAGATTTTATAATTTGTATTTGAATGATTTTTAAATGTTTTTATCTTACATCCTGCATCAGTTTTTTTATAAAGGGTGAAAGCGCAATTAAAACAATTCCTGCAATCAAAGCGTAAATTCCCAACATTTTATAACCTTCGGTATAATTCATCAATCGGGTAACCGATGCTGTGTTTTCATCTGCATCTGCCAGTCCAGCACCAATGAGACCTGCCACATACTGCCCATAAGCAGAAGCCAGAAACCACATCCCCATCATGATGCCCTGCATTCGTGCGGGCGATAGTTTGGTCATGATGGACAAACCAATCGGAGAAAGGCATAATTCGCCGATTGTAATCACCAACAGTGCAATGGTGAAAATATCCAAAGGTGCAATTCCTTGTGCATTGGCAAACAATCGTGTAGCAAAAAGCACATAATAACCCAATCCCAAGAAAATAAATCCAAGCCCGAATTTGATGATGGTGTTGGGTTCAATTTTCTTTCGTGCCATCCAAATCCACATCAGTCCAAACAAAGGCGCCAAACCAATGATGAAAAACGCACCGGCTGAATTGTTCACCCCGTTCGGATCCATGGTGATACCCAATATATTGTCATTCAGGTTTCTGGCTGCAAAAATACTGAGAGAACCTCCGCTCTGCTCGTATATGCCCCAAAAAAGTATGGAGAAAACAATAAAAATCAGTGCTGCCCAAAGTTTTTTTCTTTCTTTGACCGTGGTTTTACTCATTTCATAAAACAAGTAAATCAGGGTAATGGGGCCGATGATGTACATGAAATAATCGGTGTATTGCGGGATGGAGACCATCAAATCAATCAGAGGAATAGCTGCCAGCGTTCCTGCATATACAACATATTCCATCCATTTGGGTTTGGGTTTTGCTTGCACGATGGCATCGGGATGCCCGGGTTGTAAACCAATCGGTCCGAGGTGTCTTTTGGTGAAATGGAAATTTATCAAACTGATAATCATTCCCACAGCTGCTAATCCGAATGCCACATTCCAGCGATAGGCTTCGTCGATGATACTGCTGAGCATATAACCCTTTCCGATAGCGACACAGATGTAACCACCCAGAAATGCGCCGAGATTGATGCCGGCATAAAACAGTGAAAACCCGGCGTCTCTTCTGTCGTCACCATCTTTGTACAACTCGCCGACCATGGTCGAGATATTGGGTTTGAAAAATCCGGTTCCTATGATGATAAATGCCAGCCCCATAAAGAAAAATCTGTGTGGGTCTGTTGCCAGCAATGAACTTCCGATAATCATCATCAGACCACCCCAGAAGAGTGATTTTCTGAATCCGAGAATTTTGTCGGCAAACAAACCACCGATAAATGTGAAGGCATATACAAATGCTTGCGTAGCTCCATACTGAAGGTTGGCATCTTTTTCATGAAAATCAAGCTGGGTTATCATAAAGAAAACCAGCATTCCACGCATACCATAGAAACAAAAGCGTTCCCACATTTCTGAGAAAAATAGTGACCAGATTTGTTTTGGGTATTTGCCTTTGAAGTTTTGGATTTGGTCAATTGTAGTCATATCGTGAAGTGTTGGACGACCTTATTGCCGACCAACCCACAAATTTATAAATTAAGTTGAATGTTGAACCCTGTCGGCTGCCTTTTTTGTGAAATTACCAAAAACCACGCATCATAAAATAGGTGCTGATCCAGTAACCATTGATTTTGATAGCGTTTCTCAGGATTTTCTCCAAATATTTTGTATCGCCGAAGGCATGGTTGGAATTTCTTCCGTTGGTAACGATTCCGGATTTATACAGCGTGTAATCCGTGACATCGGTTAGTGATGAACGATTGTACCCCCAACCTGACTCCTGATTCCATGCCTGATGTTTGAATTTCAGCAAGGTACTGTAATATTTTTCTTTGATTTGAGAAAGCATTTGCGGATGATAATAATTCAATGAACTTTCGTCGAATACATTCTCTTTCAGATAGTAAAGCAAATGCTCTGAGGGTGCAATTTTCGCAGCAAAGTCTTTTAATAACTCATCATTTTCACTGTCCAATGCACGGATAAGTTCCGTTTTAAGTTCATCAAACGACCGGAATCCCCGGTGTGGATTCATTTCGATGGCTTCGGTGCGATAATTTCCATTTTCATCAATCACCCGCATTTTACCATTGTTAAAAGTCAAAGCCTGAAAAGTCGGTTGGTCATCGTAGGGATTCTCGTATTTGGGTTCGAAATTGGCAACTTCATCAAAAGTATCTTTGTTGATGAATTGATGATTTGCCCCGATAATTCGGTATTTGCCACCGGTTTTGGCTTTGTAGAGTTCCGCATAGGAAATGCGCTGCAATTCATCGTACTGAAAAGGGATTCTGATTTGATTTTTCAAATTCACCGTGCCATATTTTTTTCCTTTGGCTACAACAATTTCATGTTCATTGTCATTATTTTTATGGTAAACAAAATCCAAACTGATGTCATCGTACTGTATCGGAATGATGACTTCATTTTTTTCATTGATCAAACCGAATTTCCCGTTTTTCTTTACACTGTAGTAAGTAGATTCATCGAATGTAAAATATTGAATGATTTGGTCATAAACCATTGGCACGCTCAACTTTTCGGTTATTTCATTCAGTAAACCGTATTTTCCTTGTTTATCTTTCAAAAACATTAGATAATTCCCGTTGGAACTAAACGGATTCAGCAATAAGTCTTCATCGTGCACATAACCGAATTCACTGATATTTTCAGGCAAAATCAATTGATTGTTTTGGTCTAAGAAATTATAAGAACCTTTTTCTTTCTGTAGAATAGTGATTTTACTTCGCTCGGTATCGCTGTTCGTAATCCATTGATATTCTGCCGGAATGACGATTTTTCCATCTTTGTCATACAATCCGAATTTCATATTCTCACCTGGGGTTGCCACTTTCAAATAATCGTTTTCTACACCGACCCAATCAAATTCAATGGGAATGACGATTTCATTTTTCAGGTTGATGATTCCTGTTTTTTCTCCGGATTTCACTTTTAATAATTCCCTGAAACCACCCTCATAAAAGGTGTTGATATCGTCATAAATCGGCGGAATTATAATTTTTCCTTCTTTATTGATGATGCCTTTTTTGTGGTCTTTGGTCACCCGCAAACCCAATCCGCTGAGTTGATAAATTCCTGTGTTGTCGTATTCAAACGGAACAATTTCCTCGCCTTTCAGATCGAATGCACCTTGTTTGTTGTTCTTTGTCGCCATCACAAAACCATAGCCGTCGGTTCTGACCTGACTGAATTCAAAATCGGTTTTCTGTTTGGAAGAAATGAAATAAATACTAAACAAATCATTCTTCTTTGCCAAGATATATCCCATTACTTTTTCTCTGATAATTTCGTCGTTTTCAGGTGGATAAATCAATTCTCCTTCACTACTGACCAAGCCCAATTTCCCATTCTTTTCAACCACCATTTCAAAAGCAGGTGTACTGTTCAGGTGTCTGAAATCGAATTTTGAAAATTTTTGTTGCGGATTTTTGTTTTTCGTTATGCTCTGGGCAATGCTGTCATATTCAAACGGAACAACCACTTTATCTGTTACAAGTCCGAATTTTCCGCCGGATTTTATGATGGTTGTATTGTGATAGAAGTTGGCATATTCCACTTTTCCGGGAAGTTTTTTTTCGGATTCATTAAACACCAATTGAACGCTGCCTTTTTTGTTTTGAACCAATGTGGCTGTTGAATTTCCACCCAAAATTTTGTCGTATTTTACAGACAACAAAGATTTGCCGTCATTTTGAAGCAAACCGTATTTATTTTTCTTTTTGACTAAATAATTTTGATTCAATACACGAATGCTGTCGTATTCCAATTTTCCAATCAGTTCGCCTTTTTTGTCGGCTATGCCAAACAATCCGTTTTGTTCCACAATGAAACCGTTTCTGCCCGAAGAAATTTTGTCATAAACCGCTTCTTGCCGGATATTGCCCGGAAAGACAAAGCCGTATTTTCCGTCTTGTTGATAATAGCCGGCTTGGTCGGGATTTCTGTCCGGTACTCGTTCGGCAGGACTGATTTCCATACGCATTTCTTCTCTTGGCACCGGGACTTGTGCAAGGCTTGTTGAGAAAATCAGAAGTGTGCAGATGATAGAAAAATGTTTCATTGTAGGGTGCTGAAATTAATAAACGCCAAAGATATATAATTGAAAGACATCAAAGTAAAACGATTGAAACTCTTTGGTTTTTTATTTCAGTAAATAATAACCAATGTCTTTTAGTCATTAGAATGTGATTTGGAAATTAAGTATGCTTTTTGTTGAAACTTTTCCAAAGTTCCGAACTTTGGAAAAGTTCAGTCAAAAAAAACAGGGTTTAAGAACTTCTTGAACCCTGTTTTTATATTTGAAATCAATAGTTTTTTCTAATGAATTCCCTTCATTGATTTGTTTAGGAAAGGTGAGAGAATCAGTAAGCCGACGCCTGAGGCGACCATCAGCATGGTGATGAACGGATAGAGTTCCCAATCATATTTGGTGAGTATGTGTTCCAGCGTTGCGGCAAGATAATTACCCAGCGCAAAACTCGCCATCCAAACGCCCATCATGATGGAAACAATTTTGTGGGGCGAAAGTTTGGTTACCATCGACAATCCGATGGGTGAAAGCATCAGTTCACCACAAGTCAATAGTACATAAACAACCACTAACCACATCGGGCTAACCAGCGTTCCGTCTTTGGCATTGTTGGCCGCCATGGTCATGATGTAGAATGCAATCGCACCGATGAACATTGCCATTGCAAATTTAATCGGCGTTCTCGGGTTCATTTTCTTTTGGGACAATTTGATCCAGAGAATCGAAAAAATCGGTGCCAATGTTACAATCGCAATGGGGTTTACATTTTGAAACCAAGTGGTCGGAATCTGGAAACTGCCAATCATTCTGTTGGTGTTTTCTTCCGCAAACAAGTTGAAGGTACCGCCTGCTTGTTCAAATCCTGCCCAGAAAACGATGTTGAAAAATGCGAGAATCAGGATAACAATCACCCTCGACCACTCTGTCGGTCCGGAAGTTCCTCGGAATATCGATAGCCCAATAAACAAGGCACCTGCGATTCCGAATACCCAAATGACAATGGAATGTACCAAATCATTGGTCGCACCCCAGAAGGCCATTACGCCAAATACAACGGCTACATTTCCAAGGGTGTAGAGCAATATGTCTAACCAGTCTTTGCCGTTCAAATCATTCCTGCCTTCGGCAATTGCCTTTGGTGGCAACCCCAATCCTTCGAGCGTATTTCTCCTGAAATGAAACCAAAGAACACCAATCAACATACCTACACCGGCTGCGATAAATCCCCAAGGCCACCCGACCTTTTCACCCAAAGTTCCTGCAACAAAGGGCGACAAAAATGCACCGATGTTGATTCCCATATAAAAAATGGTGAAACCACCGTCCTTGCGTGGGTCGTCATTGTCGTATAAATCACCTACGATGGTCGAAATATTGGGTTTGAAAAATCCATTTCCTAAAATCAATACGCCCAAACCAAGATAGAAAAAGTGTTTTCTTTCGTCCAATCCCTGCATGAAAAATTCGCTGGAACTCGCTGCCAGCATAAACTGCCCGATGGCCATGGTGATACCACCGATGAGAATGGATTTTCGTTGACCCAGAATTTTGTCTGAAAACCAACCACCCAAAATCGGTGTCAAATAGACCAAAGCAGTAAATATTCCATAAACAGCAAGTGATTCCGTTCTGTCCATACCAAAACCGCCGGTCACCAACTGTGCCGTTAGAAACAAGGTAAGCAGCGCACGCATTCCGTAGTAGGAAAACCTTTCCCACATTTCGGTAAAAAACAAACTGTATAGCCCTTTCGGGTGTCCCTTTGTTGGAGGATTTTTGTCGAAATCCTCAAGTGTTGAAGTGTTGTCGCTCATGTTTTAATTATTAAGTTCCTAATGTTAATTTCCGCAAAAATTGTCTGTGCCGAGGCAGAGAATTTATTTCATTGTAAAACCCAAAAGTAATCAAAATCATCAAAACCAATTGATTTTATTTTCAGATGGGTTGTTAATCGCTTATTTATACAAATTCCCACATCATTTTGCTCAGCCTTTTGTTGGTACTTTAGGCTGATTGCAAAACCGGGAAAATTATCATTAATTTATAATCCAGATTTTACATATTCTGCTTAGTTTTAACTAATTAATATAATTTTAATGTACATTATTTTCTTTCATAATGGTATTTAACCATTTCAAAATTGCAACTGCAAATAAAGTTGCAATCATCAAAAGCAAAAAATTCACCCAAAAGAAATTTGATTTATCTTCATACCCATACCATAGGCTCGCCAGAACGCCTGAAAGTTTGTTACCGATGGATGTGGAGAGAAAAAATCCGCCCATCATCAGTGCTGTTAGTCGCGGTGGGCTGAGTTTGGAAACCAATGACAAGCCCATCGGGCTGAGGCAGAGTTCACCAAGTGTAATCACACCGTAACAGGCAATCAGCCACCAGGCCGAAACCTTGATTGCCCCGTTGTCACCGATATAGACAGCAGCCACCATGACGAGACAGGATAGTGCCGATATAAATAATCCAAGCGTAATTTTTCCGGCTGTGGTCGGTTCTTTGTTTCGTTTTCGCATCTGCATAAAAAACCAGACTAATAGTGGTGTTAAGATAATTACCCAGGCAGGATTAATGGACTGGAATATCTCGGTGTTGATCAAATAAACCATACTGCCTTCATCTGGCAGTTTTTCGGGATTCATGTTGGTGAAATACACATCCTTACCAACCTCTTTTACAATATTATCATTGACATCTCTGACTACTCTATACTGATCGTCATATACCGGAACCTCGCTATCTATAAAAGGAATTTCTTCAACGAGATACAAATCACTCAATGGTTTTTCGACCGCTTTGGAAACCGATCTTTCGGTGTAGAATTTCGCCCAGCGGGTGAGTGCGGTTCCGTTTTGTTTAAATACAGCCCAAAACATGACACCTACTGCGAAAACTGCGAGCAATGCGGCAATTGGTCTTTTGTCCACTTTATTTGCTCTCACATACAGCGAGATATAGAAGAAAATTACCGGAATACAAGCAAAAATAAAGGCATCCGTACTATCGCTTCCGAGGATATTGCCCGGAATCATCCAGCCGATTAATCCAGCTATGATGGCCGGAACGAATACATAAAGCAATACTTTTCCAAGTCCGATGTCACCTTCCTGTTTGGGTTTGATGACATTGGCATCCTTGAAATGTTTCAAACCAAATGAGAATACAATCAGTCCGATAAACATTCCGATACCTGCGGTGGCGAAAGCAGCTTCCCAGCCGAATTTATTCCGCATAAAAGCCGCAATGATATTACAAACAAAGGCACCAATGTTGATACCCATATAAAATATATTGTACCCCGAATCCTTCATATTCTTGTACTCTTCGGTCGAATAAAGATTTCCGAGCAGGGTTGAGATATTCGGTTTGAATAATCCGTTTCCGATGATAATTAACCCAAGTGCGACATAAAAACTCGCCATTCCCGGTAATGCTAAGGTTATGTAACCCAATCCCATCAGCGTTCCACCAATATAAACCGATTTGACATAACCCAACATACGGTCTGCGAGAAAACCACCAAGAAAAGGGGTCAGGTAGGTAAGCGCAATGAAAGTCCCGAAAATATCATCGGCATTGTGGTCGAGAAAACCCATTCCACCCCGATCCACATCGATCATGTACAGCACAAAAATCCCGAGCATTAGATAGTAGCCGAAGCGTTCCCACATTTCGGTAAAAAATAAAAAATACAATCCCTTTGGGTGACTTCGCTTGATGGTGGTGTCGCTCATGTGTTCTGAATTTTATAAAGTTTCTGATTTTTAGAAACTACAAAAAGTCAAAAATAAACAAATTTTTGATGTTTCTGACTTTGTCTTAAATTTTAATAATTAGGGGTGAGAAAGATTATGGTTGTCAAAGATAATTTCACAAAGAAAACAAATGGTAATTTTAAGTTTTACCAAATTAATTTTACCTCGTAAGCTGAAAACTGAATATCCTTAGAAATTAAATTAAAATTATTATGGCTTTTAATAGCCACGAATGCACGAATACGCTTTTAACTTTCTCATAGACTGAAAAATAAATTTCACTGCGCTACATAAAAATCAATTATTTCTTCCGGTCTGAAAATATTTTCAGCTTTTTCAGACTGAGTTGATTTTAGAAACAATACCGGAATAATTTCCCTTTCTTTGACAAATGGCAATCGTTCGGTCTTTCTGATTAATTTGTTAAGTAACTCATCTTCATTAATTTCCTTTTCATTCCATTTGCATTCTCCGACCAAAATATATTTTTTGTCGACGGATTCGGCGACCACATCCAATTCTATCTCAGTGTTTTTATCAACTTTTCCCCACCATCTTGAAGCCGGTTTAAACTGAATCTGATCAATATTTAAAAACGGTACTGCTTTTCTGCAAATCTCTTCCCAATGTGCAGAAACATAAATTGGCATTTTTTTGAGAATTAGAGATTTCACGGTATTGCTTTTTTCGATTTCTATCAAAGAGCGGTTAGGCACCACAAATGTGAAATAAAAATCTAAAAAAGGGTCGCTGATTTTATAAAAACTCTTTTTGCTTTTTTTAATATTTTCACCAAAGGGCATTTCCCTTTCGATATATCCCAATTGAATCAATTTGTCCAAAGGTGCCGAAAGATGAGTTGCCGGTTTTTCCATTCTTGCTGCGATTTCTGATAATCTTTTGCTACCCGAAGCTATAACAGATAAAAGCGTAAAAGAATGTACGGTATCCCGCATATCGTCCAAAAAAAGATGTACGGGTTCATTGTATAAAATTCCCTGCGATGTCAACACATGTCGGTTCAGCGCATCCCAAAGGTTTTTTTCCTGTGCCCGTAATTCCCAATATCTCGGAATTCCTCCCCAGATACTGTATTCTGTAATGGTGTCCCGGGCTTTGGTTCCGATGGCTTGTTGCAAATTCTTAGGCATCATTGGATTGATTTTCAGAATTTCATCAGCCCGCCCATACAGCGGTGCCGAAGCATCCATCACCATTCCGTGCATCAATTGTTGAGAAGAACCACATAAAATCAGATGATAATTTAACTCTTCCTTTTTATCCCAAATCTTTTGAAGGATAGAAGGTAGTTCAGGTGAATTTTTGACTAAATATGGAAATTCATCCATACAGATAACTGTACCTTTTTTGATTCTGTAATTGAGATTTTCAAATAAAACTTCCCAATTCGAATAATTGAGCTGATCAAAACCCTGAATAATTCTGCCCAATTGCTCCGAGAACAACTCTATCTGACGAGTCATTTCAGATTGGTCGGCCATGAAATAAATGTCGTTTTCAGCTAACAATTCTCTGATTAATCTCGACTTTCCGGATCGTCTTCTTCCATAAATAACAGAAAGTGTGGCCGTTTCCGAAGAAGTGGTATTTCTAAGCCTTTTTAATTCTAAAGTACGATTTACAAATTTCATTTCTATTAATTATGTTTTACAAAGATAATGTTTTTGAAACATAATAATTAAATATTTTAATAATAAACAAGATAGAATCAGTTTATTTTTTCGTCGAAATAATTAATTGTGTTTTAAGAGTTGAATCTCCACTATGTAAATCCTTACCTTTCAGAATAGATATATTTTTAACTGCGGTGGATTCAATTTTAATGTTTTTCAGTTCTTTTTTATCTATTAAATGACCATTTAAAACAATCAAATCTTGATGATAAACTCTCAAGATCTATTTCTGATAAGCTAAAGATTTCAGCTTTTTGATTTTTCTGAAAAATAGTAATAGAATTTGATTGCTTGTCAAATTTAATTTTATCAATATTTCTTCTGTCTAAATAAGTGCTGTCCAGGTTTATTGGGTTTTCAAAATTATTTAGATAAATGTTCGTATTCAGATTTTTTTGAAAATTAATAGCTCTTTTCAAAATTGATTTTGAAGTCGAACAGCTCATAAAAAAGGCGACAATTATAATTATGGATAAGATTCTCTTCATAATCAATAATTTTTAAGAGCAACCAGAATCAATAAAACCTTCACTTTCGTGTTTATTCCTCTACAAATTCTCCAAAATATAATTCGTCATCAGTGTATAAAGCTGTAATCTCGTGGCACCGCCATAAATCCCGTGGTTTTTGTCGGGATACATCATCATGTCGAATTGTTTGTTGGCGGCAATCAGCGCAGCCGCGAGGTCCATTGCATTCTGAATATGCACATTGTCGTCGGCAGTGCCGTGGATCAACAGAAATTTATTTTTCTGGTCATTGAATTGTGCTGCGTAAGTAATGGGAGAATTGCTGTCATAACCGTCGGCGTTTTCCTGTGGTGTGCGCATAAACCGCTCCGTATAAACCGTGTCATAGTATCGCCAGTTGGTGACGGGTGCAACTGCAATGGCCATTTTGAAGACATCACCCGCTCTGAAAATCGCATTGCTCGACATATAGCCACCGTAACTCCAACCCCAAATACCGATTCTGGAAGCATCTACAAAGGGAAGCTTTCCGATTTCAACCGCTGCCTGAATCTGGTCTTCTACTTCCATTTTTCCAAGATTCAGATAAGTCTGTTTTTTGAAGGCAACGCCCTTTCCGCCGGTTCCCCGACCGTCCACGCAATAAACGAGATAGCCCTTCTGCGCCAGCATAAAATACCATTGGTCGTTCATGCTGTGCCACGAATTCATCACGGACTGAGAACCGGGACCGCTGTATTGGTACATCAAAACCGGATATTTTTTGTTGGCATCGAAATCTTTGGGTTTGATGACCCAAGCATTCAGCTCGTTGCCGTTGACTTTTAGTGTGATGAGTTCTTTGGTGCCCATTCCGTCGGCTGACAAACGAGCGGCGACTTCTTCATTGCTTTTGATGACAGCCAGTTCCTTGTTTTCTTTACCGCTTTTCAGGTAATAGGTATTCGCCTGATGAACTGATGAATATGGATTGATGAAATAATCAAAACTTTTGCTGAATTGGGCCGAGTTGCTGCCGTGGCGGTCGGTTAGCATGGTCAGGTTTTTTCCGTCCAAACCGATTTTATTGACTGATTTTTCGGTGGAAATTCTTTTTCCTTCAAAGGCGTTGGCTTGAAAATAAACCGTTTTGTCTTTGGGGTCATAACCATAGAAATTCGTGACTTCCCAATCTCCTTTGGTAACCTGATGGATTAATTTCCCGGAATTGGAATAATAATAAATGTGTCGGTTGCCGTCCCTTTCGGAAGTCCACAAGAAACTATTGTCATCCAAGAATTCCATCGTAATATCATCGGTTTCAATCCATTTGTTGTCGGTTTCAGTAAAAAGTTTATCAACTTTTTGATTTTTGATGTTTACAAAACTCACATCGACTTGGTTTTGATGGCGGTTGGAAGTCAATATAGCCAAAGTATTTTTTTCCTTTGTGAATTTGATTTTGAAAATGTAATAATTCTGTACCGAGGACAAATTCACTGCCGAAGTTTTGGCCGAATTCAAATCATAAATGTGCAGGCTGACTTCCGAGTTTTTTTCGCCGGCTTTGGGGTATTTGAAACGCATCTCATACGGATACAGTTGGTTGTCATAAATCGGAATAAAAAATTCGGGGACTTGAGTTTCATCGAAACGCACAAAAGCGATGGCAGAGCCATCTGCATTCCAGTCATAATGCCTCACAAAACCGAATTCTTCTTCATACACCCAGTCGCAAATCCCGTTGATGATTTCATTTTTCTTACCGTCATGGGTCACTTGGCTTACTTTCCCGGAAGCGATTTCCTGAAAATAAATATTGTTCTCGAACACAAAAGCGACCTTGGAAGCATCGGGTGAGAATGTTGGTTCCTGTATGGGTTTTCCGTCAAAAATCGTTTGGGTGGATTTTGTTTGTGTGTCATACACCTGCCATTTGGAGAGGGATGAGTGCCGATAGAGCGGTTGGGTTTCGGTGGCGAGCAATATTTGTTTTTCGTCAGGACTGAAGATGTATTCATCAAAACTCCCGGCGATGATCAATTCTTTTGAATCCTTTTGATTGACGAAGGATTCATAGGAATATTTGTAAATTCCGTCTCTTTCCTGAATGCTGTAGTGCCGGCCGTCCATCATGGAATTGATTCCACGAAGTCCTTGTGAATAATATTTGCCGCCCCAGATGTTTTCTAAAGTGATTTGTTGCGCGCTGACAATCAGGCTGCCGGCAACGCAAAATAGAAGTAAAAATTTTCTCATCCCTTGTGTTTTGCTTTTTAAGCGAAAAATCAAAGATAGAAAAATTGTTTGGAAAAGCTTTTTTTGAATGTTAAAATAGGAAATCGGGCAGAGTTTCTTGGGATTCAGTTGGCTTGTGGGTTTTTTTGGATTTTGTGCCTCATTTGTCATTCACCGATTTATTTATTACTTTTGATTTTGAATCCAACAATTTAAATTCATAAGCCATGTTCAAATCTGCCCTGATTTTCTGTTTTTTCTTTGTTTCGTTTTTAAATGCACAACATCTTGAGATCGAATATTCGGCCGTGCTTCGGCAAGAATTATCGGAAGATGCGAAAAATGAAATAATGAAAGACGGTGAATATGGTCGTGAACAGATAAAAATGAATGAAGAACCCGACCCGGCCACTTATAAAATGTTAATTTCCGGAAAAGAATCTATTTTTTCTTATGTTGAAAAAATCAGCAATGAACAGGATCCCAATAAACCAGTCATTAGGCATGCACCTGCCGGATTTGGAAGCTCTTATCACAATTTGGATGAAGCAATTGCGATGAAGGATTTCAATGTTTACGGCAAAAACTATCACTCATTGGATTCCTTAATGAAATTCAATTGGAAAATCACCAACGAGAAGAAGGAAATGCTAGGCTTTGAAGTACGCAAAGCCACTGCTGAAACTGCAACCGGAAATATTACAGCTTGGTACACACCAAAAATTCCGGTGGCTCACGGTCCGGCTGAATATTGGGGGTTGCCCGGTTTAATTTTAGAAATTGAGTTCCGTCATCTGGAGTATCCAGTTACCATTATATATTATGCAGAAACCATCAAAGAACTCAAAAAAAGTCCTAAAATCCAGAAACCAAACAAAGGGGAACAAATCAAGGAATCAGAAATCAACAGCATTTTTGAAGAAGCCAATAAAGCACGAAATGAGTTGCTGCTCAATACGGAAGATAGTGTAAATAAGGAGTAAAGTGAATTAAATATCAGAGTTTCACGATTTTAATATAATTGAATCAGAATTTCTATTCCCCCACCAAAACCCCCGAAACATTCCATGCCGAAAAGCTGTTGCCCTCGGGTTTCCCCTGCGGAATTTGTATCTTGATTTTATGTTTGCCTGCTTCTAAATCTCCCAAATCTATGAGATAAGCATTGGTCAGCGTTCCCGGACACCAGTTGGAACGGCTGTAATCCGAAGACGACAATCCGTTTCTGAAATTCCCGGAAACCGGATTGTAAAGTCGGTATGCACCACAATCCTCACGCCAAGGAATCATATCAAAAACCACTCGTTCATCCAGTAAAACCGTGTTTTTCTTTCGCAGAAATTCATCACCGTTTCCCCAGCCGCCATGTCCGGTGGTGATGTATTTCAAATGAGCGTTTTTTAAATCTTCTTTTAATTCAAATTCAACCTCAAGTCCTTTTTCGGAATCAAACAAAGTTGAATATTCTTGACCGGCCATTTCCATGATATTCAGTGTGTTGAACAATGGGATTGCTTTTTTCAGTGCTTCTTCTGAAGCTTCATTCTGATGGATGCTCACATTCAGCGAAACCAAATGACCGCCTTTGTCGTAATTCCCAATGAAAACCCCGATGAACACTTCTTTTTCTGACAATAAGGAGCCATAATCCGAAATCTCCTGACGATAATAAACCGAATCCTGCCAGTTTTTATTTTTCAAACTCACCCTTTCGTTGAAATGTTTCACTCCGAAAGGCGTGAAAAACCGCATCAGTTCCACCGGTGGTTCATAATCTTTTGTCGCCGCAATCCCTTGGTATTTTTTGCCGTTTCCGTTTTCATAAACCGGAAGTTTTTCAATGCCATTTTGCAGCGCATCCAGAAATGAGACAGGTTTTTCTGTGGGAATTAAAAATACACTGCCCGTGCGGTCATAGGCATCTCCGTTGGATTGCTCGGTGAGGTCAACGAAAATTTGTGCATTGGAATTCAGTTTTGGAAACCGGATTTTCTTCACGACCACCGTTCCGTTTGCAAAGCGCATGACGCCTGTTTTTGGTTCAAATTCATCCGAAAAATGAATCTGTTGATTACTGAAAACTTCCAAGTGGGTAAATCTTGCACGCCAGATTTTATCCTGATAATCCATTTTTTTCAGCATTTCTGCTTGTGCTTGTGCAAAGGATTTATCTAATTTGAAATTGTTTTTTTCGATTTTCACTGCTTGGGTCACAAAATTACCGTTTCTCACAATTTCGAGCACCAGCCCCAATTCTGCACCCAGAATATTAGGAGACGCCTTCATTGGAATTTGGTCGGTGTACCAGATTTCAATGGTGTTAGAATTGACAATGGTTTTCGCCATTTTGCATGTATGACCCAAAATGGTTTTGGTTTGGTCGGTGAATTCAAAAGTTTGTTCAGAAATTGAGGTGGTATCAAGCATTCCGACGGTTTCATCAGGATTCAGAAAAGCGATTGGGTTGAAACTTTTGTTTGTGGTATTCACAAAAGTCATTTCTACCGGGAAATCGGATTTTTGACTGAGCGCATTTTTGCTGCTTATCAGGAAGTTAGTTCCGTCAGAAACGACCCAAATGGGATTTTGATTTTCGTCTTTCTGTCCGTTGTAACTAACTTCGTAAATGATTTTGCTTAATTTTTCTGATTTGAAATTGATTTGACCTAAGGCAAATCCGTTCAATAGAATCAGCAATAGTAAAAATGCCTGTCTGTTTTTCATTTTCCAAAAATAAACAATCTCAACCTTAATTGTTTCCAAAACCGGATTTTGTGCCATTTATATTCGAGAAATAATCCCGGAATTGCGTTATTTTATATGAACTGAATTCCCGATTTTTGCGCTAATGAAATTCAGTTTATGCAGCTGTTATTAATCGACAACAATGATTCATTTACATACAACATCGTCAATATTTTACGTGAAATTGGCGATTGTGTTTATCGGGTAATCAATTATGATGAATTGAGAATCAGCGATTTGGATGAATTTTCACATTTCATAATTTCACCAGGTCCAATGAAACCCAAAGATTTTCCGCTTTTGAATCTGGTGATTGAACACAGTGTCGAGAACCGAAAACCATTGTTGGGAATTTGTCTGGGACATCAGGCGATTTGCACCCATTTCGGTGGAAGTTTGTATCGACTAAAAAATGTAGTACACGGACAAAAGCGACCCATTGAAATTGTCGAAAATTCACCGATTTTCTATGGACTACCGAAAAATATAGAGGTTGGTTTGTATCATTCCTGGACGATTTCGTCGGATAAATTTCCGGATGAACTTGAAATTATAGCCAAGTCTGGAAAATACATCATGGCAGTTCAACATCAAACAGTTCCAATCTTTGGCATTCAGTTTCATCCCGAATCATTTCTCACTGCTTTCGGAAAAGAAATTTTAACCCATTTTACAATATTAAGATGATGGACATTTCACAATTTTCAAAACAGATTTCAGAATATACGGTTCAAAAAATTCCGTATTTCTTTCTGATTGATTTTGAATTGAAACGACCCATGGTTTGTAAATTGGAGGAAGCCGAAAAGAACGGAATTTTGTACAACTTCAAAGGAAAAACAAATGCAAATGAGCAAATTCAGATTCCAAAACCGGAACTGACTTATACCGCGATTGACAAAAAGAATTATTTCAAAAAAATATATACGGTCATCGAAGAACTGAACAACGGAAATTCATTTTTGTTGAATCTGACTTTTCCGACGCCAATCGACTGTAATCTTAGTCTGAAGGAAATATTTTATGCGAGCCAGGCACCTTATAAACTTTGTTTGAAAGACGATTTTGTGGTTTTTTCGCCCGAAAGTTTTGTTCAAATCAAAGGAAATCAAATTTCGACTTTTCCAATGAAAGGCACGATTGATGCCGAAATTCCGGAGGCTGAAAAAATCCTGCTCGAAAATGAAAAAGAAGCCTGGGAACATCATACCATCGTGGATTTGATGCGCAATGATTTATCGATGATTGCGGAGAAAGTCAGGGTGAATCGTTTTCGGTACATTGAAAAAATCAAAACCCACAAAGGTGAAATCCTGCAGACGAGTTCAGCGGTCAGCGGAAATCTGAAAGAAGGCTGGGAAAATGATTTTGGAGAAAATTTATTGAAAATCCTTCCGGCAGGCTCTGTCAGCGGTGCGCCCAAAAAGAAAACGGTTGAAATTATCCAATCGGTTGAAGATGTGCCGCGCGGATATTATACCGGAATTTTTGGATGGTTTGACGGTGAAAATTTGGATTCGGCGGTGGCCATTCGGTTTATTGAAAAACAAGGGGAACAACTCTACTTCAAAAGCGGTGGCGGAATTACTGCAAACAGCGACCCGCAGAAAGAATACGATGAACTGATTCAGAAGATTTATTTGCCGGTTCCGGCATGAAATAAATTCTACTGCTTAATCCTATTTCCCAGTCGCTAAAAACGCTGTTAATTCAGAAAAATCTACTTTTTGCTGCTCGCCGGAAATCATGTCTTTGAGGGTAACTTGTCGTGTTTTCAGTTCTTCTTCCCCAATGATGACGACAAACTTTGCACTTCTGTGGTCAGCATACTGCATTTGTTTTTTCATTTTGGCATTGTCAGGATAAACATCGCAGCGCAATCCTTTTTCTCTGAGGTTTTTAGCAAGCTTCATTGCAACTTCAGTTTCTTTTTCTCCAAAATTGACAAACAAGGCGTCAAGTTGGTTTTGCAATGATTTTGGAAAGAGTGCCAACTCCTCCAAAACCAAATAAATCCTGTCCAATCCAAAAGAAATTCCAACCCCTGAGATCCCTTTCAAACCAAAGATGCCTGTCAAATCATCATAGCGACCGCCGCCGCCGATGGAGCCCATAGCCACATTTTTGGCTTTGACTTCTAAAATGGCACCGGTGTAATAATCCAATCCTCTGGCTAAGGTTAAATTCAAAATCAATTCCGCAGATTTTAATCCGGTTATTTCCGTTTTCTCAAATACAAAGTTCAGTTCTTCAATGCCTTGCATTCCGACTTCTGAATTTTGGAGTATGGATTTCAATGCTTCAAACTGGTTTTTAAAATCACCGCTCAGCCTGAACAAAGCCGAAAGTTTCTCGATGGCAGTTTGAGGAATTCCTCTTTCCAACATTTCCTCTTGAACCTTTTCAATCCCGATTTTATCCAATTTATCCAAAGTCGTAGTGAAATCAATCAGTTTGTCCGATATTTCAGCTACTTCAGCTAATCCGCTCAGAATCTTTCGGTTATTGATATGGATTTCTACCGGAATTTTCAAATCCGTGAAAACCGCATCATACAGTGCAACCAATTCAGTTTCCTGCCAAAGCGAAGTGCTGCCTACCACGTCGGCATCACATTGCCAGAATTCTCTGAATCTTCCTTTCTGAGGTCGGTCGGCGCGCCAGACGGGCTGCATCTGATAGCGTTTGAAAGGAAATGTAATGTCATTCTGGTGCTGCACCACATAGCGTGCAAAGGGAACAGTCAGGTCATAGCGAAGAGCTTTTCCGGAGATTTGTTGCAAAATTTTCCGACTGTCTTTTTGAGCCAAATCGGCTTCATCTGCATTTTTTAGAAAATCGCCGGAATCTAAGATTTTAAAAATCAGTCGGTCGCCTTCTTCACCGTATTTACCGGTCAAGGTGGACAGGTTTTCAAAGGAAGGCGTTTCGATGGGGGCATAACCGTATCTTTGAAACTGATTGCGAATAATGTCCATGATGAACTGACGTTTGGACACTTCTTCCGGTGAAAAATCTCGGGTTCCTTTGGGTAAACCTGCGCTTTGCTTTGCCATAATTCAAATTTCAGATTGCAAAGATGGGAAAAGGTAGCCTCCATTCCAAATTTGTAATGACATTGTAGGCTGTGGTTTTGAAATCCAAACCGAGAAATAAACCTAAGTTTAATGCATAAAAAAAGGCCGCTTAATGCGACCCTAAAACCCTTAAAATTTTTGTATTACTTTGTAATTATTTTAACGCCTCACTAACTAAATCGGCGTTGACTACTTTCTCTTCAAAATAATAAGCACCTGTTTTTGGCGACTTTACCATTTTGATTACTTTCGTCATCTTCTTTGAACCACCTTGTAGGGTTGCTACGGTTTTCTTTGCCATGGTGAATTATTTTTATTGATTATTTGATTTCTTTGTGAACAGTATAACGTTTAAGAACAGGGTTGAATTTTTTTAGTTCCATCCTGTCGGGCGTGTTTTTTTTGTTTTTAGTGGTAATGTATCGAGACATTCCCGGCATCCCGCTTTCTTTATGCTCAGTACATTCCAAAATCACCTGTACTCTGTTTCCTTTCTTTGCCATGATAAATGCTATTAATCGATTAAACCTTCTTTACGCGCACGTCGAACAGCTTCTTCGATGCCGATTTTGTTAATGGTTTTCAAGCCTCGTGCGGAAACTTTCAATGAAATCCACTTCCCACTGTCGGGCATAAAAAAGCGTTTTTTGAACAAGTTAATTTCAAATGTACGCTTGGTTTTATTGTTGGCGTGAGAAACATTGTTCCCCACCATTCTTTTTCTACCGGTTATTTGACAAACTTTAGACATTTGTTCTTAGATTTTTTCGGACTGCAAAGATAGAAATATTATTTACAGAAACACAAATCTTTTAATCTTAAATTTTTCTTTTCTTTTGATTTATTACCAAAAAAGGGCTTAATGCGCTGTAAATCAAAAGTATAATCATGATTGCAATTGCTATTCTTGCCAAATAATCTCCATATTGAACATAAAAAGTAATCGCATCGTTTAGGCTGGCTTTTCCAATCAATGCACCTTGTGTATCGTAGGGCAGGGAAGAGGTGATTTCTCCTTTTTGGTTGATGAAAGCGGAAACTCCGGAATTGGCGGAACGCACAATGTCCCGGCGGGTTTCAATCGCACGGAGCGCCCCATATTGCAGCAGTTGTACATGGCCGTCAGAATGTCCCCACCAACTGTCATTGGTCATGATAAAAAGTACATTCGCACCGTTTTTTACATATCCGTTGGTGAATTCTCCGTAAATGGATTCATAACAAATAATCGGCGCAATCCGTGCTGGGTTTTGGGAATTGACGAAAACCGAACGCTCTTTCTGTGTGAGATGCGTTCGGACGGTGCCACCGAAATTAAGCATGATGTCGCCTAACAAGGGTTTCAAAACAGACATATAAGGGAAATGCTCTACCCCGACTACCAATTTAGATTTATAATAATATTGTATGCTGTCTCTTTTATTGAATTGAATGGCGGCGTTCATCACATCGTACCATGTATCTGATTGGCCGAATTTGGCGGCAGTTTTGGTGGCTAATTTTTCGTAAGGATAGAACCGCATCAATTCCACACCGGAAATGAAGGTCAAATCCGGATAAGCTGCAAACCCGCGCTGAATCTGCTGAATGAGATAATCACCTTGCAGTTTATCGACATTCAGTCCGGGACCGGGACCGGGAAAAGCAGTTTCGGGTGCCACGACAAATTGCACTTCGGGGGTTATTTTTTCTTGTGCCAGCCGAATCAAGTCGTCCACGATTTCAAATGAATCTCTGGAGTATTTTTCAGTATAAGGGTCGAGTTTTGGTTGCAGTGCGATGGCTGTAATTTCTTCTCCTTTTTCAGTATAAGTTGCATTGATGATGTAGGAAATTCCAATTGGAAGTCCAATCCATAGCGTTAATATAATCAGCAATCGCTTGCTGAAAAATGAATTTTTGGTTTTAAAAAATTGATTCAAATAATAATAGGTGAACAGATTGGCTACCCAAACCCAAAGCGTTCCGCCGAAAGTTCCGGTGTATTCATACCATTGCACCCATTTCGGGAAATTCGCAAATCCGTTGCCCAGATTGAACCAAGGCCAAGTCATTTCCCACCCGAGATGAAATTTCTCGAAACTCATCCACATCGCAGGCAGAAAAATCAGTCCCCATAGCAAGCCGGTTCTTTTTTTTACCCAATAAAACAAATGAAACACGATGCTCATCAGCAGCGAATTGGCCAATACCGGAAAGGCGTAAGAAATCCAAGAGTTCTGAAGTTCCCCCGCTGAATTTACTTCTTGTGCGTAATGCAACCACCAGATGACAATGGCGTTCCAAACGAAAAATGCGAGATAAGCCAGTCCGAAGATTTTCCAACCTTTGTGTCGGATGTTTTCAGAGCCGGAAATTTGTGACTCCATGAAAAGCAGCGGAACAAATCCAAAGAAAAGTAAGATTGGAAAGCCGTGAGAAGGCCACCCCAATGCCAGAATCAATCCGGATAATACTGCCCAAAAAATGTATTTCAACATGGGGGCAAAGATAAATTATACGCCGGATATACGGATTGCAGGATTTGAAATACTTTTGCAGAAAATATAGATGCTTAATATTTTGTAATTATTTTTCGGAAAAGGATTGCAGATATGGAAAAAAGTATTATTTTTGCGCACTCATTTGAATTTTGACAGAAGAAGAAACATTGAAAGAAATTCAAATTATTAAAGAATAAAAAAAATTATGGCAAATCATAAGTCAGCATTAAAGAGAATTAGACAATCTGAAGTCAGAAGAGAGAGGAACCGTTATTATCACAAATCAGCCAGAACTGCCATCAAAAATCTGCGCAGTGAAACTGACAAAAAAGTAGCGGAAGAGCAATTGCCATTAGTCGCTTCTCAGATTGATAAATTGGCGAAAAGAAACATTATTCACAAGAATAAAGCGGCCAACTTGAAAAGCAAACTGACCAAATACGTGTCAGGACTATAAGAAGAAAATTAACGGCCCGTTCGTCTATCGGTTAGGACTCAAGATTTTCATTCTTGCAAGAGGGGTTCGATTCCCCTACGGGCTACAAATATTAAAGCGTGAATCATTGATATAGAATGATTCACGCTTTGCTTTTGGGGCATTTTGCCGACATTTTACAACAGAATTAATCCTAAATTTCTTATTCTGTTTTTTGTTTTTGCCCGGCTTTGTTTAAAACCCAATAACCTGAAACCGCAGCGACAATCGAAGCAGCAAAAATCCCTACTTTGGCCTGCATGGTATATTCCTCTTGAGTAAAAGCCAATGAAGTAACAAACAGCGACATGGTGAAGCCGATACCTGCGAGCAGTCCGATGCCCAACAAATTTGTAGGCGTCATTCCAGCCATGGGCGGTGCTAATTTCAGTTTGACCATCAGCAGTGTTGTTCCTGCAACGCCGATTACCTTTCCAAGCAGAAGCCCTAATCCAACACCCAATACAATATTGGTGCTGAAAAGCGTTTCCACATTGAAATCCAAAGCGATTCCAGCATTGGCGAGGGCAAAAATAGGTAGCACTACGAAAGTAACAAACGGATGCAATGCATGCTCCAGCCTTTGCAACGGCGGAATGGCTTCATCCGTATCTTTTTTGATTTCTTCCATGATAAGCAATTGTTCCTCGGTCAGATTAGGAATATCATCTTTGGGGTCAATTTTCAACAATTCTTTTAAATAATTTTTAATCCTTTCGGCATAGGTTGCTTCCTTAATCCTTGCATCGGCAGGAATCATAAATGCGGCGATAACGGCTGCAATGGTGGCATGTACGCCGGATAATAAAAAGGCAAGCCAAACCCCGAAAATCCCTAAAATTGCATAAAAAATTATACTTCTCACACCGACCCTGTTGGCAAGATACATCATCATGGCTACACCCAATCCTAATGTCAGATTCATAATGGAAATTTCGGTCGAATAAAAGAAAGCAATCACAAGGATAGCCCCCAAATCATCTACGATGGCAAGTGCAGTCAGAAATACTTTCAATGAAAGCGGCACTTTATTTCCCAAGGCATAGAGCAGGGCAAGTGCAAAAGCGATATCGGTTGCCATCGGAATTCCCCAACCCTGATGGGCTTCTCCGGTTGGATTCAGTGCTAAATAAATGGCCGCCGGCACGAGCATTCCGCCGATTGCAGCTACTATCGGCAAAAGGGCTTTTCGTGGATTTCGGAGTTCACCGCCGACAAATTCACGTTTGAGCTCCAATCCGATTAGAAAGAAAAAAACCGCCATCAGTGCATCGTTGATCCAATGAATCAAATTTAGATTCAGATAATTTTCGCCGTTGAAATGAAAGCCGAAACGGTATCCCAGAATTTCAAAATACTTGTCGGCTCAAACGGAATTGGCAAGAATCAAAGCCGCGATGACACTGCCAATCAATACATAACCGCCCGATCTTCCTTGATAAATGAACCGCTGAAACGGCACAATAAACTTGTCGATTGGATATTTCTTAATTTCGGAACCTGACACTTGCTGAAATTTTATAAATCAACGACCTTTCTTTCAATTTTGTAGAGGGTGCCAACGAATTTGGCAACGGATTCTCCATTTTGATTGGTGATTTTGATGTCGTAAACTGCTGTTTTTCGGGTTTCATTTTCAAGCTTTGCTTCTGCGCGAAAAATGTCACCTTCTCTTCCGGCCCGCATGAAATTGATGCTGCAAGTCTGTGCTACTCCGGCGTTTCCGCTGCTGTTGCCTGCAAAAGCCAATGCAGAATCAGCCAACGCAAAGGTGACACCGCCGTGAACGGTTTTCAGCCCGTTGATCATTTCTTTTTTGATAGGCATCTCCAATAAACAATAATTCTCTTTGATATCCAACACTTTAATATCCATCCACTGGGAAAAATAATCCCGTTCGTACATGTATTTTACAACTTCGGTCGGTGTCATATTTTCTGTATTTATAATTTTCTCATTAAAGGGCTTTGGCGATATCGTTCTTCCTGATAGGTTTCATAGAGATCCTGTAGAACTCCGGATATTTTCTCATAACTGATTTCCTTTCCCCATGCCAGCAGGCCTTTGGGGTAATTCACTCCTTTTTGCATTGCCAGTTCGATGTCTTCATCCGAAGCGATTTTCAGCCGTTTGGCTTCCACCGCTTCATTGATTAGCATAGCGAGAATCCGCATGAAGATTTGTTCGTAAAGTTTTTCATCTTTTTTGGGAATCGGTTTTTCAGCACCTTCGGCATAATCATAAAATCCTCTTCCGGTTTTTTTGCCATGCAGTTTGGCTTCCGCCATTCTTTGCTGAAGCAGGCTTGGCTTGTATTTTGGGTCGTAAAAATAATCTTTGTAAACCGTGGTGGTTACCGCAAAATTCACATCCACCCCGATTAAATCCATCAGTTCAAAAGGCCCCATTCGGAAGTTCCCCAAAGATTTCATGGCATCATCCACTTGTTCCGGAGTTGCGATGTTTTCTTCTACAATCCGCAGGGCTTCTCCATAAAACGGACGGGCGATGCGGTTGACGATGAATCCGGGATTGTCATTGGCCAAAACCGGGGTTTTGCCCCAAGATTTCATCTGTTCGTATATTTTTTTCGGTAAGGCTTTTTGGGTCAATAAGCCAGGAATGATTTCTACCAAGGGCATCAAGGGAGCGGGATTGAAAAAATGAATTCCCAGAAATCTTTCGGAATTTTTCAATTCGGCCGAAAGTGAAGTGATGGAAATTGAAGAAGTATTTGAAGCAATGATACATTCCTCAGTAACAATATTTTCCAAATTTTTAAATACCGAGGTTTTGATGTCTTTTTTTTCTACGATGGCTTCGATGACCAAGTTGCATTCCCGAAGTTCATCTAAAGATTCACAAAACCGAATCCGGCTGATGATGGCTTTTGCTTCTTCGCTGCTCATTTTCCCTTTTTCGGCCAATCGGTGGAGTAATTTTTCTAAATTAGAGATGGCATTTCGGGTTTGCTCGGAATTGACGTCGTACAAAAATACATTGCAGCCGTTGGCTGCTGCGACCTGTGCAATTCCTGTTCCCATGGTGCCGGAACCGATGATTCCCGTGTTTTTCATTGATTTATTTTCTGAATTAATCCTTGTTGAATTGCTATGAAATTTCAATTATTTTCCTTTGTAAACCGGCTGTCTTTTTTCTAAAAAAGCCCGGATACCTTCCATGAAATCTTCAGTTTCCGCAGCTTCTTGCTGGATCCGGCTTTCCAATTTCATTTGTTCTTCATAACTGTTTGAATAAGAAAGGTTAAACGCCTTTTTGGTCAGTTCAATCGCTTTAGTTGGAAGTTGCGTGATTTCCGCTAAAACCGCTTCCGCTTTTGCGTCAAATTCTTCATCATCGAAGCAATCCGCAATCATGCCGAGTTGTTTGGCTTCATTGGCGGAAATTTTTTTTCCGGTAAATGCAAGGTATTGCGCCATTTGACGTCCTAATAATTTCGGCAGAAAATAAGTTCCCGCAGTATCAGGAATCAAACCGATTTTCACGAATCCCTGTGAAAAGTAGGCAGATGATTTGGCCAATGCGAAATCGGCTATCAGTGCCAACATGGCACCGGCACCTACGGCTGCTCCATTGACCAAAGCAATGACGGGTTTGGAATTGGAGACAATGGAATGTACCATCGGATTGTAATAGTTCAACACCATTTTTTCGACGGTTTTGTCGTTTTTCACATCTTTTGAAAATTCGATGGCTTCTTTCAGGTTTTGTCCGGCACAGAAAGCTTTTCCTTCGCCGGTCAAAGCGATACAACGTACATTTTCATCTTGGTCGCATGCTTCCATGAATTCCCGAATTTCGGTCAACATCAATTTGGTTAATGAGTTGTAACTCTCAGGTTGATTAAGTTTTGCGATTTTCAGTTTGCCGTCAAAACGCGTTTCGATTTCAATTTCTTTATAGGTCATATTCGTATTTAATGACATTTAAAATATTCAAAAGGTTCAAGACAATCATGACATTGGTAGGTGGCTTTGCAAAGGGTAGAGCCGAAACGGCTGATTTGTTTCGTGTGTATTGAGCCACAGCGCGGGCATTCTTTAGGTTTTCCGATGAAATTTTCATCCGCTCCTTTTTCGGGTGGTACGATGCCGTATTCCATCAATTTCCGGCGGGCTTCATCGGTCATCCAGTCGGTGGACCAAATTGGATCAAGCCGAACATCTACTTTCGCATCCCAACCTTCTTCTTTCAGCTTTTGGATGATATCGGTTTCAATCACAAAAGTTGCGGGACAAGCGGAATACGTTGGTGTCATAACGACTTCACAGGTTTTGTCACCCGTCACTTTGGCCTCCCTGACCATGCCCAATTCCACAATACTGATTACCGGAATTTCCGGATCGGGAATCTCATTTAAAATATCCATTAAATCTCTCATCATTGCGCTCTTTTCTTGTTCTAATGGGAAGTTGTTTTTAATTTTTCCGGGAAATCAATTTTTCTAAAGAATTTCTATTTAAAAATTATTTCACGTCAACTTTCCCGAAAATTTACCATATACAACCCGGGTAAGCCCTTTGCATATATTGCAATTCACAAAGGATGTAACCAAAGTATTCGGTGTGATAACCGGTTCTGGAATGTTTTTGCATATAATGATTTTCCGCCGGAATTTCCAAACCAAACTGATGAAAATCCGTTGCAATGATTTTCAGAAATTCACTGTAAAGTTCATCCAGATTGGCGGCGACGTTCAGGTCAATCAATTGGTCTTCGCCTTCGGATTTTGCAAAAAGTCCTTGGGTATATTCCCAGATTCTTTCGATGGCATCCGTCAGCCTTTCTTTGCTTTCTTCGGTTCCACCTGCGAAAATTTTCATCCAAGTGGCGGCGTGGGTGTAGTGGTATCTAACTTCTTTTAATGATTTTTGTGCGATGACGGATAAATCTTTGTCTTCGGAATTGGCCAATGCTTCATAAAGCAATTTCTGATAAACTGCGAAAACATAGACTTTTAGAATGGTTTGCGCATAATCCTCATTGGGCAATTCCACCCAGTGGGCATTGAGGTATTCATGTTCATAGCGCAGAAATGCCAGATCGTCCGCAGTTTTCTTGTCATCGCTGAGTTTGGCTGCCAATTCATACAGATTATTGGCCTGTCCGAGTTCATCGAGTGCTATATTGGTCAGCGCGATGTCTTCTTCTAAATAAGGGCCTTTTCCGCACCACTCCATCAGGCGTTGCGCCATGATCAGACTGTCATCCGCTAATTTCAACAAATATTTTTCCATTGTTTAATTTTTTGAGAAACAGAAATATGATTCAAACTTCTGTTCAAGATGTTTTATTAAATGTTTTTAACTTCATTCGGAATTTGATAAAAAGTCGGATGCCGATAAAGTTTGTCGTTGGCCGGGTCAAAGAAGGCTTCTTTGTCCATTCCTTCTGATGAAACGACGTATTTACTCGGAATCACCCAAATCATGGTTCCTTCCTGACGTCGGGTGTAAACATCTCTTGCGTTCTGAAGTGCAGTTTCACTGTTGGCGGCCTGCACCGAACCTACGTGTTTGTGGGCTAATCCGGGTTTGGTCTGAATAAACACTTCCCACATATCTAATGTTGCCATTTTCGTAAATTTTAATTAATTATTCACTGGTTAAACTTCTGCTTTTTCTTTGGCTGCAAATGCCACTGCGGCTTCTTTCACCCATTTGTTGCTTTCCCAGGCATTGGATTTTACAGCCAACCGCTGTTTGTTGCAGGGGCCATTGCCTTTGACTACTTCCCAGAATTCATCCCAAGGCATTTCTCCAAAATCATAATGTTCGCGTTCTTCATTCCATTTCAGGGCTTTGTCCGGAATTGTCAATCCGAGATAATCTGCCTGCGGAACGGTGATGTCAATGAATCTTTGGCGCAAATCATCATTGCTTTCCCTTTTGATTCTGTAATTCATCGAAGTTGCGGAGTGTGTGGAATCCTTGTCATTGGGGCCGAACATCATCAGTGCCGGCCACCAGAAACGATCTAGCGCAGATTGCGCCATTTCTTTCTGCTCTTTAGTACCTCGACAAAGTGTCATCAGGATTTCGTAACCCTGGCGATTGTGGAAAGATTCTTCTTTACAGATTCTGACCATAGCCCGGGAATAAGGGCCGTATGAAGTACCCATCAACATCACCTGATTGATGATGGCAGCACCGTCCACTAACCAGCCGATGGCACCAATATCCGCCCAAGTCAATGCGGGATAATTAAAAATACTGGAATATTTCGCATTCCCGATTAGCATATCTTCATAAAGCTTGTCTCTGTCGGCGGCAATCGAACCATCCGCCAAAGTTTCAGTGGCAGCATAAAGATACAAGCCATGTCCGGCTTCGTCCTGTACTTTGGCCAATAAGCCCATTTTCCTTCTCAAACTGGGGGCGCGCGTCAGCCAGTTTTTTTCGGGTAACATCCCAACTACTTCGGAATGGGCGTGTTGAGAGATTTGCCGTATCAGCATTTTTCGGTAGTCGTCCGGCATCAAATCCTTCGGCTCAACCTTGTTTTCTCCATGTACATATTGTACAAACTTTTCTGTATCCATCATTCATTTTATTTCTGTTTAAACATCAAAAGTCAGGGTTACGTTGTGTGTCGTGGGATGTGCCTGACAAGTCAGAATAAACCCTTGTTCCACCTGCTCTTCATTCAACGCAAAATTCTTTTCCATGAAAACTTCTCCATCCAGCACTTGTGCCATACAGGTTCGGCAAACACCGCCGTGGCAGGAATAAGGTGCGGGAATCCCTTCATTGTTGCATTTGTCCACAATGACTTCTTCTTTGGAATTAAGTTCAAAAGTATATTCATCATCATCCAAAATCACCGTAACCATGCTGTTGATATTGGGCAATGCCTTGAATTCATCGCTTTTCTCCGGGTCATCGTCATCATCGGGTGCGGTATAATATTCATGCAAAATCTGAATGGCGGGTACTTTTTTCTCCAAATGCAGAAAATCCGCAATACTTTGAATCATGTCTGTCGGGCCGCAAATAAAATAAGTGGTTTCCGAGATCGGAATATCTCCGAATAAATCAAACAGTTCATTGAGTTTTTCAGCTGTGATTCTACCTTCAAAAACCGGGTTATCCGATTTTTCTCGGCTGACGATATAAGTTACCCTGAAGCGGGATCCGTATTCTTTTTCGAGGCGATAGATTTCATTCTTTTTCAGAATTTTATCTTTGGTTTTGTTGCCGAAAAATAGATAAACCCGACTTTGGGGTTCCTGAATCAGAATTTCTTTGATGTTGCAAAGCACCGGGCTGATACCGCTTCCGGCTGCCAGTCCGATATAAGTTCTGTCGTTGGTGGGATGCAGGTTGGCGTAGAAACTCCCAATGGGCGGCATCACTTCAATCATGTCTCCGGCCTTGAGGTCCTGCTGCAAAACCGGTGAAAGTTTCCCTTCGGGAATGATTTTCACCAAAACTTCGATGTGATTCTGATTTTCGCCGGGGGCATTGACGATGGAGTAAGACCGGATTTCATCTTTTCCGTCAATCGTTTTTTTAAGATTGATGTACTGTCCTTGTTTGAATTTGAACTCTTCTCTCAGATGATCCGGGATTTCCACTGCAATCGTCAGTGCATCATCGGTATCTTGCTCAACTTTGCTTACTTTTAAATTATAAAATCTGCTCATTCGTTCTTGCGCAATTTTTTGTTATTTCCTGTTTTGCCTTCAGAAATTCATACTGAAGTATTCAAGCGGATAAATTTACAAAAGTTTTTCCCCTGAAGGAAAGATTCCCGAAATTTATAATGAAAATATTTAATGCAACATTTTGTAATGTAATTTAAGCAATTCACTTCACGAAGTAATGAAATGGGCATAATTCATTAAAAAAGCATGGCCGAATGCACCGGATTTTCATTTTATAATGTAAAGTGACCGCATTCATCCGCGATTATTTCCCCAATGATAAAATATTAGCCAACAATCTATACGCGCCGGGAACACCTTCCGGCAATTCGCGAAAGAAACTCAATCCGGTATAAACATAATAACCTTTGCCGTACTTTGCCACGAGCAAACTGCCGTTCATCGGCGATTCATTTTTGTCGTTCATGGAAAGTATTGCTGTGAATTCCTCGCTCCATTTGTCTGGAAAATACAAACCCCGTTCCTGTACCCAGCCTTCGAAATCTTTTTCAGTAATTTTATTTGGGAAATTCAAAACCGGATGGTTTTTGTCCAAAAATCTCACCTCCGAATTTTCATCGGTTACCCGGTCGCGCGAAAGCTGTATGTCATAAGGCGCAACTTCCTGCGTCAAAACATCCCTTGAAGTATTGTATTGCACCAGTATGTTTCCAGCGTTTTTCACATAATCAAATAGGATTTTGTTTTTGAACATCAGTTCGTCAATCACATTGAAAGCACGGATTCCCAACACGACCGCATCAAATCTTTGCAGATTTTCAGCTGTGATATTTTGCGGAGAAATGATTTCGACTTCGTAGCCGATTTGCTTTAAATTTTCAGGAACTGAATCTCCCGCTCCAACGATATATCCAATTTTTTCGCCTTTTTTCTGTAGGTCGATTTTCACCAATTTGGCCGAGCCGGGCAACAAAATTTTTTGTTCGGGAATGTGCTCATAATTGATTTCAATTAGCTGATTTTCAAATGCTCCAACTCCAACCTTCAATTGCGGAATCAATTCTCCTTCGGATTGATTTTTTGGCGGAATGACTTCAAACCAAAATGTTTTTTCTTCGCCTTTCGCGTTCAAAATTACTTCCTGATTTTCAGGCGAAATATTCCAACCATCCGGTGCTTTTAGGCTTAAATTTCCTTTTAAATTTTCGGTAAAAGATTTGACTTTTACCGGAATTCTTTGTGCTTTTTCATCACCAAAAATCAATACTTTTTCTTCGACATGAACAGAAGCTTTTGGGACTACCGCAAAAGGTTTGTAAGTTTCTCCTTGTGCCGGGTCATTGTATTTGTAAACCACCGGTTTTTCGAAATAAAAATCCTGTCCCAAAATATTTACATAGAACAAAACGCTATACGGTTGCGGAGATTCAGGCAGTCCGATTAAATTTTCGTCGCTGACTTTGTACATACCCAAACTTCCTTTTTCTTCCAACCAATAGGGCGAAGTCGGCTTTAAAAAAGCAGAGCCGACAAGGGTTTTGTGGGTGTAGAATGCTTCATTGGGTTTTAAAATTTTGTCTTCCTTAACCAGTTGTATTTCATTGAGTTTAATAGGAATATTGCTTCTGTTTATGGCTTCAATTTTCACATCGACTTTTCTGCCAACTGTCGTATAAGGCGCTATTGCAACCGCTTCCAAAAACAATCCGGAACAATGGTAAATTATGTTTTTTATTTCTTCTAATTTAATTTGTCGCCAATGCTCATCTTCTAATTTTAAAATCAATCGATAGGCTTTGATGAGTTCGGGAACGGATTTGGACGGATTTGTAAAATCAAATTCCCGTTCAACCTTCGAGAGAATTTCCCCGATTGCTTTCCCGCCTTTCACACGGTTCCAACTGGTGTCAATTCCTTCAAACACATTTTTTTCGGGCATTCCGCCTCTGATGGGTTCCAAATATTCGATGGCACTTCCCCGAACGGCCGTGGCTCCAAATCCTTGTGAGCTGTGTTGACTTCGGCTTTTGGCCGCAATTTCGGAATTGCTCAATCCCAAAGTCGGATAATAAGACCCGATATCCATCACGAAAAGATTGGTTTTATCGGCTTTTTCAAACTTCTCTCGGCTTCCGTAAAAAAACCAAGATTGATTCCAAAACAAGCGTTTCGGTTGCCAAATGGAAAGCCTTTTTAATTGTTCTGGAAAAGCTGATGAATTTGCTGCCAAATCAAAGGCTTCCACGCTCAACATCGCCGATGCAGTATGGTGTCCGTGCGTGGTTCCGGGCGAACGGTGGTCGAAACGGTTGATGATGACATCGGGTTGAAATTTTCTGATGACATACACCAAATCGCTTAAAACTTCATTTTTGTTCCAGATTTCGAGAGTTTCATTGGGATGTTTGGAATAGCCAAAATCATTGGCTCGAGAAAAATATTGAATTCCACCATCGATTCTTCTTGCTTGCAAGAGTTCCTGTGTGCGAATTACGCCCAAAAGCTCACGCAATTCGGGTCCGATTAGATTTTGTCCGCCGTCGCCACGGGTCAGAGACATATATGCGATTCGGGCGTGTACGCCTTTCGAAAAATAGGAAATCAAATGGGTGTTCTCGTCGTCAGGGTGGGCTGCCACATACAATACCGAGCCCAGGAAATTGAGTTTTTGGATGGATTCGTAGATTTCTGCTGAATTTTGTTTTTTGGGAGCCTGTGCAAAATTTTGAATTGAAAAACTCAATAAAATCAATGTAAATAAAAACTTAGGCATGTGATTCATAAAAATTGAAACCTTGGAAAGAAAGGGATTATAATTTTTTACCATAATGGACACAAAATAAAATGATTTTTATTGATTAATGGCAAAAATACAACACAGAAAATCAATCAATCATTGAGAAAAAATGTTTTCTCAGTTAAAAAAAATGAAGATTTCCTTTTTTTCGCCTGTTGAACCGGACTTTACACAAGCTTTTCACAAATTAAAAGTCAATTCGGTTTAAGGTTTAAAAATAGCTTATTTTTGTGCAAAAGTTTAGAAAATTGAGCTGGTTCAAAAAAATATTAGGTAAGGAAAGCAAAGAGAACAAGGAAAAATTAGACGAGGGGCTTGAAAAGTCTAAGCGGTCATTTTTCGAGAAACTCAGTCGCAGTGTAGCCGGAAAATCCAAAGTGGACGATGAAGTCCTCGATAATTTGGAAGAAGTCCTGATTTCTTCCGATGTGGGCGTGGATACGACTTTGAAAATCATTGAAAGAATCGAAGAACGTGTATCTCGTGATAAATACATGAATACAAGTGAGTTGAATGCTATTTTGCGGGAAGAAATAGCAGGGTTGCTTTCTGAAAATAATTCCATTGAAAATCAAGGTTATGAAGTTCCGGAACTCTCTGAACCTTATGTGATAATGGTAGTTGGTGTGAATGGTGTCGGAAAAACCACAACCATTGGAAAATTAGCCAATCGCTTCAAAATGAATGGAAAGAATGTGATTTTGGGGGCGGCCGATACTTTTCGGGCAGCCGCTGTGGATCAGTTGGTTATTTGGTCGGAAAGAGTCGGAGTTCCGATTGTGAAGCAAGCCATGGGTTCCGATCCGGCTTCTGTCGCTTTCGATACTTTGCAATCCGCAAAAGCACAAAACGCAGATGTTGTTTTGATTGATACAGCCGGTCGTCTGCACAATAAAGTAAATCTGATGAACGAATTGTCCAAAATCAAAAGGGTGATGCAGAAAGTAATTCCCAATGCGCCACATGAGGTTTTGTTGGTCTTAGATGGTTCTACCGGACAAAATGCGTTTGAACAAGCAAAACAATTTACGCAGGCAACGGAAGTCACCGCACTCGCCGTGACAAAACTCGATGGTACTGCGAAAGGCGGCGTAGTCATCGGGATTTCGGATCAGTTTCAGATTCCGGTGAAATACATCGGTGTAGGGGAGGGCGTCAATGATTTGCAGGCTTTTGATAAAATGGAGTTTGTGGACAGTTTTTTTGGAAAGTAAAATCTAAGTTTCGCTAAGAAAGACATTGTAAATTTCATTTTTTACATTTAGAATTGAAAGCGGTTGAATAAATGATGAAAAAACGCTGCTATCTGATTCTTAGTGCAGGACACATTTAATTTATTTCCTTTTCTTCAGGTTGAGGGTCATTCCGGGATGGGGTTGTTCGCCGGGTTTCATCCTATTCAGCCGATAGAGTTTGTCGATTTTCATTCCGGTTTTTTGCGCAATCAGATACATATTATCGCCTTCTGCAACTTTGTAATGTGCTGTTGCACCTTTGTTTTTCTTTTTTTCAAGAAAGACAAATTGGCCATCTGTTAGTTTTCCGTTTTGGGGAAGTTCATTGAATTGGGCAAGTTTTTTTGGATTGATTTTGTACAAAGCGGCCAGTCCTGCCAAAGTTTCATTTTCATTTGCGACAACGTATCGGATGCCAAGCGGATGTTTTTTAATGCGTTGAGAAGGTGATTGTGGGCGAGGCTCGGTTTTGATGCTTTTAACCAGCAATTCAGGGATGGGGTTTTCTTCGGTTTCATCTTGAATTGCGACCCCTGCAATGTTTTCTGAATCCGGGAACAAATCATAATTGGACAATGCGATGATGTCAGACGGCCCAAATAATTCGAATAATTTCGCTTCTACTTCATCCGGTTTCAAACGATCGAATTGGTACAATTGATATTTTTCAATGCTTGAAATCAACAGCTGTGGATAGCGCGGATTTGTAGCATATCCGGCTTTTCTCAGCCCTTTGGCCCAACCTTGGTAATCGTATAAATCAAGTGTAAAAAGGTTTTTGTAAAATGGTCTTTCCGCCAAAAATTTGGAATGGTCGCGGTAACTTTCCTGGACTGATGCATAGGCTCGGAAACATTCGTTGGGTGCATCATCCGTATGACTTAGTGTGGGGCCTGTCCATTCTTTTTTGCATTTGATTCCGAAATGATTGTTGGCCAATTCAGCCAACCTACTTTGTCCGCCGCCAGTTTCAAGAATTCCTTGTGAAAGGGTGATGCTTGCCGGGATTTTGTATAATTCCATTTCTTCAACAGCCAGTCGCGCGTGTTTTCGGATATAATCAATCTGAACACTTTCTTGTGCCATACCACAGAAAGACAAATTAAAAATCACCAAAAATATCCAGCTTCCTCTCATTTGATCAATGTTTTTCCTTGTATTTTTAATTTCTGATTAAATCCCTGAATTCCTTGTAAACCACCGGTATGAACAGCGAGTACCTTGCTGCCTTTGGGAAATAATTTCAGCTCCATCATATCAAAAATACCCAATAGCATTTTGCCGGTATAAATCGGTTCCAAAGGTACGTTTGTTTCCTTTTTGAAACTGTTAATGAATCCGATTAGTTCGTCCGTGATTTTGGCATACCCCCCAAAATGATACTTCTGAATCAGCTCGTAATTGGAACGTGTCGAATAATTTTTTATTACATCGATTAGAAAATCCGAATCCTTCAAAGCTGGGAAAATCAGAATTTTCTGATGTTTTTCTGCGCTTCTGATAAGACCTGAAACCGTTCCGCCCGTTCCGGCAGCACAACAGATATAATCGAATTCTGAAGTTTTTTCATTCAGAATTTCTTCACAGCCTCGAACTGCGGCTTCATTGGTTCCACCTTCGGGTAAAATGAAAATATTTCCAAATTCAGATTTTATTTTCTTCAAAAATCCGGATTGATTCTTATTGCGATATTGTGTCCTGGGAATGAAATGTAATTCCATTCCACAAGAAGCTGCAAAATGTAAAGTGGGGTTTTCAATGATTTTTTCAGCCAATTCTTCTCCGCGAATGACTCCGATGCATCGAAATCCAAATTCCCGTCCAGCGGCGGCTGTGGCAGCAATATGATTGGAATAAGCACCCCCGAAAGTTAGAATTCCTTCGTATTTGCCTTCTTCAAAAGCTTTGAGATTGTATTTTAGTTTTCGGAATTTATTTCCGGAAATCAATGGATGAATTTTATCTTCCCGTAAAACGGATAGTTGGATTCCGTTCTTTTCAGTGATGAAATGTATATCGGCATTTATGTGGGGAAAAGCTTTCACAAGTATTTTAGAAAATTCCAGAATTTTCGATTTTTTAAATAGTTAAAATTGTTTTCATTGGTGTAAGCTTCGCGTTCAAAGCAAATGTTGAGATAAGCCTGATGCGTATTTTTAAATTGTATCCATCTGATTATAAACTCAATTCCATACCACAAAAAAAACGGAAACCACAGCATTTCCAATTGTTGTCGCAAATGAATCCTTTCATGAAAAATTATTGCCCGGTCTTCTTTCAGCATTTTGTCTTTCAAAAAAATAAAGGGAAAAACCGCCAATCCCCGGAAATTTTTTGAAAACAATTGAGGAAATGCCACCAAAAAAGGGAAAGCCGGTAAAATCGATTTTTTCTTAGGGTTGGTGACGGACATGGACATTGAATTCTTTGATAAATCTTTGTTGTTCATCGAGCAATCTGCTTTCCAAATTATTGTAATATTCAAAATCCCGACTCATCTGTTTTTTGGTTTTTTCATCCAATTGGTCAATCCGTTCTTTGGAATTATATATAAACATCAGACTGTCTAAATCCGCTGTTTCGGAAAACAGTTTTTTTACATACGAATAATATTCAATACCTGTGTTTTTGTAGGTTTCACTGCCTTTAAAATCACCCAGAATCCGGGTTTGTTCAAGTCCCTGCTCAGCATTTTTAATAATTTCTTGACGGTATTGTACAATATCCGTGTAAGCCGCATTTTGGGTAAAAATCGAATCTATATAAGCAGAAATCCGGATTTGTGGAAAAATAATTTTGTCATTATAATCAATCGGATTTTCCTTGTTGCACCCCAGTACAAAAACCGAAAAAATCAATAAAAAAACCGGGTTTTTCACGTTTAAACTTTGCGTCAAAAATACGGATAAATTCAATAATTCCGGATTCTCCAGGGTTTCGGGTAATAGTTGTTGGAGCGGTTGCCCAAAAATTTAATCCATCCCAATCCGAATCCGCCGTAGGTCATTAGATAAAACCCTTTTTTGTTCAAATCCAGTTCCGGATCGTTGCCGCGCAAAAAATGCAAGGCTTGTTGCAAATTGAGTTCCACTTCCGGAAACGTATGTAATTTGTTGTGAAACAAGGCTAAAGCTTCTGAAGGAATGAAGTCCTTTCCTTTCATTTCGCCTGCTTCTATTCCGGTATAAATGATTTTTAATTTCTCCTTGACAGCATTTTTTACCGCTTTTACCGTTGGCGTTTTTAGGAATATTTTCCCGTTATTCTCATGAAAGTAATCATTTTTAATTAAATCCGGAATGAAAAAAGGTTTTGATTTTTCCGGAGCATGAAGATTTTGCAATCCAAAGCCGGACTTTTTCCTTAACACGGACAAAAACAATCCTTCACCTTTCACTTTATGTGGGTAAAAATAATAACCCCACGCTTCGCCAGCTTGCACTTCCTGAATTCCCCATTCTGAATCAAATTGCAAGGGAAGCGATTCCAATCCGAAATTTTGAACCGCCCAATTCATCAGTTTTTCATTTTCATCAGGATTGAAAGTACAGGTGCTATACACCAAAATTCCTTCATTACACAATGCCGGAAGCACATTGGATAGAATCCTTTTCTGTCTTTCGGAACAGTATTGACAATTGGTTTCCGACCATTCGTTGATTGCAACAATATCTTTTCTGAACATTCCTTCGCCACTGCAAGGCGCATCCATCTGAATATAATCAAAGAATTCCCTTAAATTCGTGAAATCCGAAGGGTCATTTTGCGTAATCAGCAAATTCTCTGAAATCCCCGACCGGATGTGATTTTCTTTCAAAATCATCGCCCTCGGTTTGATGACTTCATTGGCTATCAAAACCGCACTTTCATCTAATAATCCTTGTAATAAAGTGGATTTTCCGCCCGGTGCCGCACACAAATCCAAAGCTCTTTTGGGAGATTGATTTTGATAAATCTGATGAAAAACATTTCTCAAAATCATAGACGAAGGTTCTTGAACATAATAGGCTCCGGCATGCCACAACGGATCTGTTATAAAACGTCGATTTTCCTTTAATATACGACCATACTCATTCCAGGCAACTTGTTCTGAATCCCCGAAAACAGCTGTTTCCTTTTTCGGATTATAACGAATGCTTGCGAAGAAATCCTGATGAATAGCGTCCGTAAATGCGGAAAACTCCTTTTCGGAAAACAGGGTTTTCATCCGTTTCAGGAATGGTTCAGGTAAGTTTTTCATTCATTCAAAAATATAAAATCTCAATGGTTGAGCAAAATTTAAAGGTTGATTCAGACAAAAAATTCATTGCTTTTTCAATCATAAAAAAAGCGTAAATTTGCACACCAAAATTTTAAGAAAAAATGAATATTACCCACAAGCTCAATGATGATTCTACGGCTTTGCTGACTGTAAACATCGATCATGAAGATTACAAGGAAAAAGTTGAAAATACTCTAAAAGATTACAGAAAGAAAGCGGATATCAAAGGTTTCAGAAAAGGACATGCTCCGATGGCTTTTATCAAAAAACAGTATGAAAAAGCCGTGATATTTGATGAAGTCAATCAATTGCTACAAACCGGTATCAATGAGTATATTAGAAATGAAAAATTCTCACTGTTGGGTAATCCGATTCCGAAAGAACAAGAAGATTTTGACTGGGACTTGAATCCGTTGAATTTTGAGTTTGAATTAGGGTTGACACCGGAATTCAAGGTTGATTTATCTAAAATCGAAGTGGATACCTATAAAATAAAGGTGTCTGATGAGGAGGTTCAGAAGTACATTGACAATTTTGCTAAAAATTATGGTTCTATCAAAACCATTGACAAAGTTGAAAAAGGAAATGTAAATCTGAAAGTCAATATCAAAGAATTAGATGAATCGAAAAATCCCGTAGAAAACGGTGTAAATGAAGACAGCTATATATTCATGGATGAGGTATCGAATCCTGAAGTTTTCATTGGGAAAAAAGTGGGAGATACTGTGCTTGTCAAAGCAAAAGACATCAATGAAGATGCACATACGCTCAGCCATATTTTGAATACAACTGAAGAAAATGTGAAAAAGATTGAAGGTGATTTGGAGGTGAGGATTGAATTGATTCAGAAATCAGAACCTTCTCCGGTTGACCAGTCTTTGTTTGATAAAGTTTATGGTGAAGGCACTGTGAAAAATGAAAAAGAATTTAGAGCCAAAGTTCGCGAAGAAGCCGAGAAGATGTACACCAATCATACGGAAAACGATATGATGGACAGTGTGGCAGATGAATTGATTGATAAAACTAAATTTGATTTGCCGAATGATTTTCTGCGCCGATGGTTGCATTCGACCAATGAAAAAATCAATTCCATCGAGGAAGCCGGAGAGATATTGGAAAAAGAAGAAAGAGCTCTTCGGTATCAACTGATTGAATCCAAAATTGCAGAAGAATTTCAGATAAATGTTGAAATGCCGGATGTGGAAAAAGTGGCCATGGATGCCATCAAAGGTCAGTTGCTCATGTACGGACATATTGATTTTCCGGAAGAAGATTTGAAAAAAATCGTACAGTCTTCATTAGAAAATGAAAAAGAATTTGAAAAATATACCAATCAGGTGGTGGCTCAAAAAATGAAACAGGTTTTCAAGGATCATGTGAAATTCAATGAAAAAGAAGTTTCCTTTGAAGAATTCAGAGAAATCACGGAAAAGAAACACGAAGCACACCACCATGACCACAATCATGACCACAAACATTAATAAATTAAAAGTTTGATGGAGATTTGTAAATAATCATTAGATTTGAAATTGAATTTCTCAAAAATTTGAACAAAAAATGGATTTAGGAAAAGAATTTAAAAAATACGCGACAGGTCATCACAGGATAAACAGTCTTTATCTGCACGGCTATGTGGAAAGTATGACACCTTATATTGTAGAGGAAAGAAAGCTGAATGTGGCGCAAATGGATGTGTTTTCCAGATTGATGATGGACAGAATCATTTTTTTGGGAACCGCCATCAACGACGAAGTTGCCAATATCATACAAGCACAGTTGTTGTTTTTGGAAAGTGTAGATGCTTCCAAGGATATACAGATTTATATTAATTCCCCGGGTGGCGGTGTTTATGCCGGCCTCGGGATTTACGATACCATGCAAATCGTAAAGCCTGACGTGTCAACTATTTGCACGGGAATGGCTGCTTCTATGGCTGCTGTGTTGCTTTGTGCTGGAAAAGCCGGCAAAAGATCTTCGCTGAAACATTCCAGAGTGATGATTCACCAACCAATGGGTGGTGCGCAAGGACAGGCAACCGACATGGAAATCACGTTGAAAGAGATTTTGAAACTCAAGGAGGAACTTTATCAAATCATTGCCGAACACTCCGGTCAACCGTTTGATAAAATCCAGAAAGACGGAGAACGTGACTACTGGATGACTTCCGGAGAAGCCAAAGCTTACGGCATGGTGGATGAGATTCTGCTGCCGGTCGTGTAACAACAGATTGATTCTAAGATTTCTACATATTGCGGAAAATAAGAAAAATGTAAATTTGCAGGGAAATAATTTTCAAAACTGAGTTGTTAAAGCACTCAGTTTTGATTTTAGAAATAAACCCGATGCGAAAATTTGCGACTAAAAAACTATTGTTCATATTATTTTTTATATACTGGATTTTGGTTTATGGGATTTCGTTGGTCAAAAACATGGAATTTAAAAATCAGTTTCGGGAAGTGTTTCCTACGGGTTACAGGATGTATGCGCCTTCGACAACCACCAATTATGAAATCCATTTTGAATTCTATCAAAACAGCACAGTGGCAGAAAGTTTCTTCTTGTCTGACTACATCGATAAATCCTATGAGAAATCCATTGTAACGAACAAAAAAACTTTTCTATTTGATTTCATGTATCAAAGAGCGGTGAAGGATTTCGATTATGAATACCAGATGTTTGTTTCAAAGACCGGAATTAAACAAGGGAAAATTGATTTTGCAATTGCCGTAGAAAAAAATCCTGAATTAGGCAAAAAAGCACGTTTGTTTGAAAATTTCTCAAAAAATTATTTGAAAGAAAATCAGGAGCTAATTGTTGATAGCGTCCGAATTTCCTTTTACCGTCTTCCTATAGTGCTGCCATTTGACAAAGCTTTTCGAGAAGATTTTACTTATTTTGCCGGCAAAGGAATTTTTTATGAAACTACAATAAAATTGCGGCCATGAAAGCATTTTGGAATGCAAGCCGAACGATTTACCCTGCTGTTTTCAGGGTTTTAATTGGTTTGGTATTGTTGGTCGATTTGTTTTTTACTTTGCCTGCGTTACCGTATTTATTAAATCCTGAAATTAATTCTTTGGTTGCCGACAAAGGTTTGTATGCTTGGTTGAGTGAAAATTATCAGATATATTTTTCAATTTACGGAATTGTTTTGTTCCTTTTTATTTTTGGAATCGGAAAAAATCTTGTCTCTTTTTTGGTATGGGCTTGTTATTTCCTGTTGTTCCAAATGACCCGATTCTCTTCCACATGGGGAGATTTGATATTGCATTTCACTTTGCTCTATTTTGTGCTGGTGGACAGTTTCCGTTTTCTATCAATGATTAAAACAAAAAGTAGGTTCGGATTTGTTTCAAAGCTGGCGGTGTGTTCTGTGATTTTGCATTTGTTTTTGATTTATATTGACAATGCTTTTTACAAAATTACCGATCAGCATTGGCGACAAGGGATTTCAGTTTACTATAGTTTTTCTCAATATCCGGATTTCAAAGAAAGTATTTGGTATCCGCTTGTAAGTCATGGATTAATTACGAGATTCATCAATTATTTTGTCATCATGCAACAGGCTTTCTTCGTTCCGCTTGTCCTTTGGAAAAAAACAAGAATATGGATGCTTGCCCTGACTGCCTTTATCCATTCGATAATGTTTGTGGAATTTGGACTTTGGAAATTTGAAATTGTGATGATTTTGTTGCTCGGATTTGTGTTTACAGACGATGAATGGAAATTTTTTCTCAGAAAATGGGTGTCGCCAACTCTGTTTAAAGTGTAATTATTAATTCAAAATATCAGGTGAATTTAGGTCGAAAGCAGCTTCTTTCGTTTTGAACTTAGGAACTGTAATTCAAAAATTTCCTGCTATAAATCTTTTTGAAAGTATCCTAAAATCGGGAATTTATTCAGATTTATTTCAAGGTCATTCCTATCAAAAGAACTATCTTTGCATTCCTATTAAAAAAAATGAAAAATAAATTGGGAGAAAATAAATGTTCGTTCTGTGGGAGAGGCAAAAGCGAAGTCAATCTGTTAGTTGCAGGATTGGATGGACATATTTGTGATCAATGTGTGATCCAGGCCAATGGCATTGTACAGGAGGAAATGACCTATAAAAAGAATAAGAATCTGGTCAATCCACTACCGATGAAGTCGCCAAAAGACATCAAAGCCTTTTTAGATGATTATATCATCGGACAGGAGCATGCCAAAAAAGTGTTGTCAGTCGCTGTATTTAATCACTATAAAAGGATTTTGAACCCGATAGTCGATGAAGACGAAGTAGAAATTGACAAATCCAATGTCATTCTTGTCGGGGAAACAGGAAGCGGTAAAACGCTATTGGCCAAAACCATTGCCAAGATGCTGAATGTTCCTTTTGCCATTGTTGATGCAACTGTTTTGACTGAAGCTGGCTATGTGGGTGAAGATGTGGAGAGCATTTTGACCCGCTTGCTGATGGATGCGGATTATGACGTACCGCTGGCAGAAAAAGGGATTGTATTTATCGATGAAATTGACAAGATAGCAAGAAAAAGCGATAATCCTTCCATAACTCGTGATGTCTCCGGGGAAGGGGTGCAGCAAGCGATGTTGAAAATCTTGGAAGGCACCATAGTGAATGTTCCTCCGAAAGGTGGTAGAAAACATCCGGATCAAAAATTCGTGGCCGTCAACACCAAAGATATTTTATTCATTGCCGGAGGCGCATTCTCAGGGATTGAAAGACATATTGCCAATCGGTTGAATACGCACGTTATAGGGTTTAAAAATGATAAAAGTGCAGACTTTTCGGAGAATTTAATGAAAGAGGTCAATGCCACAGACTTAAAAGCTTTCGGTCTGATTCCGGAACTCATTGGGCGTTTGCCGGTGATAGCCAACCTGAATCCCTTAGACAGCGAAGCAATGAAAATGATTTTGACCCAGCCGAAAAATGCGTTGATTCGCCAGTACGAAAAACTTTTTGAATTGGATGGCGTGCAGCTCGAAGTCAGCGAAGACGGTCTGGATTATATTGTGGAGAAAGCAAATGAATTGGGTTTAGGTGCACGGGGTCTCCGGTCAGTAACCGAAGAGATTTTCACCAATCTAATGTATGCTGTTGATGAAATGCCGAAAACATTTTTACTCAGCAGAGAAACAATAGAAAAAGAGCTAAGAAAAAAGGCAAGTTGATGTTTTTTTGAACACTACAAATCAAAGTTGAAATTTTGTTTTTTGAAAAAAATAATAAATTAACATGCAATATTCTCAACAAAAGTGTTGTGCAAAACAAATTTTATATATATTTGTAGCGTGTTTTAAAGCATGATTTTAACAAGAATAATGATATAAAACGAATTTTAACCAACCTAAAAATACAATATGATGAAGAGAAACTACCTACTAATAGCATTGGTTTTCGGAATTACCAGCAATTTGGGATTTGCTCAAACTGCTTATGTCGTGGGAAACGACAAAGTTCAAGTTAACCAAAACACCCTTCTCTATTTTGGTGACGGATTAACAATTACTAATGGAGCTACAGATGAATCCGTTATTTCCAATGATGGGAATGTGGAGATTGTCGGAAATTATCAAAATAATGGGGACACCGATGGGAAGAATTTTGTGAGTACTTGGACTGCTGAAAACAATTTCGGTCAGGTTATCATTCATGATGACAATGCAGCAACAGGATGGCTTACAATGGAAAAAAGAGCCATGGATTCTGATGTTGACAGTTGGGGGCAATTTGCTGTCCCTTATGCATACAGCACTCCTAATGATGCAATGCAGAATTGGTTTGGAACCACTTACAACAACGGAACAAGATACCGAAGTTCTATGATGATATGGGATAATTTGCAATTACCTGAATTCGACCACTTGACTTCAGCAAGTAGTTTTTCACCCGTTGGATACTATATCTTGAATTTGACTTATTCAGATGGTAATATCAAAGATTTCATGGATGATTACAGAGACAATAACCAGAATGTTCAGTATAACGGATTGCCGACCAACGGAGTTCATTCAGGTAATTGGAATGCTGTTTACGCTGGTTTTGGGACAGGTTGGGATTCTTGGAAAAATAGTATTAACTCACACAATGAAAGATATTATACCTATATAGATGACTTTGTTCGTCAAATTACTGAAGATGACTACGGCAAATACATTTATCAGTTTGGAAATCCATATACTTCAAATATGGATCTTACCAAATCAAACATTACTAATTATGCCATCAGAGGAGTAATGCAAAGCCTTGTTGCTGACTGGACAGAAGAAGTTGGAAGTGGTGAAGGCATGAGTGCAGCATCAGACTATCATATAGCAACATACCAAGGAGGTGTATGGGGGGGTGATGCAGCTGCATTAATAGTAAAACCATTTAATCCTTTTATTTTTGTTTTAAATAGTGATGCTGGCGGTACTTTCGATTTTAACGATGGTATAAAAACCTTTAATATGAATCCTTCCGCTAATGTTAGTGGTAAAAATGGGAATTCTGCTTTTTATCAATTGGAAATGAATCTGACGCTTGACGGTATTCCAACCTCGAATCGCTTTTTCGTTATTGCATCTTCCAACGTAGAAAATGGGGAAAGAGAGAGTTTTGAAGCGGAATATTTCAATTTCGGAAACAGAACCGGTTTCTATTTAGCACAAGAACATCCTGAAGGTGAACATGTAACCTATACTGACAGAAAAATGCATATCAATGCAATCAATACGGATTTTGTTGGAAAGCCCATTCCATTGTTCTTTTCAGCATTAGAAGGAGATAATAACACTTATGTGTTAACCGCCAAATTGTTTGAAGGCAGTATTTTCAACAAATTAAGTGAAGGGAATTATAGTGACGAAAATACATTCTTGTTTTACGATCAAAAAACCGATACTTTACTACCGATTGCATCTGATTTTGAATACACCATTGAGCCACAAGATCCTCAAGGTGCAAGAATCAGATATGAGATTTACTGGAATGAAGGGCCTGAGGATAGATTGGGTACCGGAGAATTGACAGAAAGCAGAACTATTATTTACAGAGATCAGGATTTGCATAAAATCCGTTTCAATGAGAAATGGAATTCGGCTGATGTAAAAGTATATGATATCAGTGGCAGAAGCATACAGTCTTATACAAATGTTAGCACAAAAACAGATAAGGAGTTGAAACTCCCTGCCAACGGTGTTTATGTAGTTAAAATTGTTGCTGACAACGGAGACGTTTATACTCAAAAAATTATTAAATAAGAACCTCGCAAAAAATACAGATAGATGAAAAATAGAATTTTAACGAACTTAGTACTGCTGTTATTGCCATTATTTAGTTTTGCTCAAAAGTTTTTTGATCAGGATCCGGACACTTTTACAAATACTGGGACAGAGAATACAGGAAACTCATTTGGAGAATCCGGGTATGTGGACAATGGCATGATTGATCCGACTTATGGTGTAGATGCGGATGGTCCGGGAGCACAAGCACCAATTGACCAATACTGGTTTTTACTTTTAATAATTGCAGTTGCTTTTGCTTATTATTTTATAGCAAAACAAAGAAAATTGGCGAAATATTAAGAATGAATTGAATAAATTTGAAGATAACAAAAAAAGCCCTTTCCAATACTGAAAGGGTTTTTTGATTTTTAATAAAACTTGGTTTAATCTTTGCATAAAAAGTGCCTGCCACTCTTTAATTTAAATGATATTTTAATGAAAAAAATCACGTTGATTATTGGGTTATTCTTGACCCAATTCGCATTTTCTCAATTCACAATCAGCGGCGAAATTGAAAATTATAAGAAACAGCCTGTGTTTGTGAAAATTTTTAAAGGTGCTTCCGATAGAATTATTAACAGGGTAGTGACTGATCAAAACGGGAAGTTCAGTGTAAATATTCCTATGGCATATCATGGCATTATCCGGCTTGAAACACCGGAGAAATCCTCCTTGACGTTGCTAAGTGATAATGAGAATACCCATTTAAAATCATCTTATTCCGGAGGGAAATTTAACAACACTTTTATTACGGAAGGAAAGTCCGCTCAGGCTTTTATGGAATTTAAAAAGTATGAAAATCTGAATGATTTAAAACTCAATGCATTTCCGGTTATAAAAGCAGCCTACGACCAACAAGATGATTTTTACAAAGCCATTGAAAAGGAAGAAAACCGGATAGCACAAATGAATGCTGCTGTAGAAATTCCATTATTGAAATATTACCAAAGAATCAGTGACTTGGTCAATACCCAAGTAGATACAAAACCTGCCGCTGAAGTTCATCAAAATAAAATCCTTGACCGGCTCGTCAATGACAATGACAATCTGGAAGGAACCGGATTGCTGCCCGATCTTGTTGTTAAATATCTCCAATATTCATTATTTGGAGTGAAAGATCAAAATGAAGCCAAAGCCATTGTTGATGCTGAAGTTCAAAATCTCTTGGATAAAACAGACATTGAGACTCCACGTGGGCAGAATGTTCTGACTTCCGTATTTCAAGTGCTTCCTCAGAATCAGTTCGGTACCGTTTTAGACAAATACTACAAAATGGCCAATGACCTGACTTGTGAGATTACGGAGGATTTGCGTTCAGATTTGTCAGCGCACAATATGGCCGTGGGTGCAGTTGTCCCAAACATCATTTTCAATCAGCCTGTCAAAGGTTATAAGTCCTTGCATGAAATAAATGCAGATAAAAAAATCATCATTTTCTGGGCTTCTTGGTGTCCTGCTTGTAGGGATGAAATGCCATTTATCAAGGAATATTACGAGAATTTTAAGAAAGAAGGCGGTGAAATCGTGGGAATTTCCTTGGATATTGATGAAAAAGCTTATACAGAATTCATCAAAGATTATCCATGGATTAATTATTCCGAATTGGTAAGATGGGATGGTCAAGGGGTCAAAGAATTCGGAGTACAGGCTACACCGACATTGTATCTTGTTGATAAAGACAACAAACTGATTAAAACTGCAAGCCACATTTCTGAATTGGTTGAATTGTGATTTTCAAACAAGAATTTCAAATCATGCCCCTGGACTTAATTTCTAAATATTTATTGATGGTATTGATCGACAAATCTTCCGGTCTCGTCAGCACGGTTTGAATTCCATTTTTGCTCAGTTCCAGAACGATTTGCTGTTTTTCATAAATAAATTTTTCTGCCAAAGCAATTTGATACGGATCAACATTGTTGTGATTTTCAACAAAATCCTCCAATTCCGTGTTTTTAAAAAACACCAAAACCAACAAATGGCTTTTTCGAATGCCCAAAAGATAGGGCAGTTGACGATGAAGTGCATCCATGCTGTCAAAATTGGTGAAAAGGATAATCAGGCTACGTTGTGTGACTTTGTATCGCAACGTATTGTAAAGCTTTCCGAAATCACTTTCCATATAATCAGTTTTCACTGCGTATAGACTTTCCATGATTTTCTGAAGTTGTGCGGTTCTTCTTTCGGCTTTGACCATATCCTCCAACTCTTTGGAAAAAGTAAAAACCCCGGCACGATCCTGATTTTGTAGCACGATATTTGAAAAAATCAAGGCAGCATTAATTGAATAATCCAGTAAACTCATTCCTTCAAATGGCATTTTCATCATCCTTCCTTTATCAATGGCACAATAAATTTGCTGGGATTTCTCATCAACATACTGATTGACCATCAGTGACTGATGTTTGGCGGTGGATTTCCAGTTAACCGTACGATAATCATCTCCCGCAACATATTTTTTGATTTGCTCAAACTCCATGCTGTGTCCGATTCGTCGAATCTTCTTTTGCCCCATTTCATTGATGGATGCCCGAAAACTGCCCAAACTGTATTTGTTTAACCGTAGAAATGAAGGATAAACCCGAACCGTTTTTTCCGTATCCAAAATGATTCTTCTTTGCAGCAATCGCAATGGCGTTTCTACAAATACATTGGTTTTTCCAAACTGACAATTCCCTCTTTCCTTGGGCATTAATTCATACTTTAATTCCTGCTGTTTTCCCGGTGATAATAAACCATTCATTTGAAAATCAAAAATCTGAAACTGTTCCGGAATTTCATCTAACAAAGTATATTTTATTCTGAACGAATAATGATTTCTAATACGCAAAACCACCTGATTTACATCCGAATTGGACAATTTTTCATTTACTTCTCTATTTCCGGAAATTCCCTTTTTATTGGAAAAAAGCAGGACCCAATCAATCAAAGTGACAAAGAGTATAATTAACAACAATAGCTTGGAAATCATTATCATCGGTGGGTAGAAAAAACCAATGACAAAACTCGCAATGACAGTGAGTATTGCGAAGAAGAATGGTTTATTCAGAAAAATCCGAGTCCAAAACTGCATCAGCGTGGGATTTCAATTTCCTGTATAATCTGAGCGATAATCTGCTCCGTTGTCACCCCTTCTATTTCCTTTTCAGGAGAAATGATAATCCTGTGTTTCAATGCCGGAACAGCCACAAACTTAATATCTTCGGGAATCACAAAATCCCTTCCCCGAATGGCCGCATAAGCTTTGGAAGCATTCAAAATGGAAAGCGACGCACGCGGTGAAGCTCCCAGAAAAAGAAAAGGATGATTTCTTGTGGAATTCACAATCTGCGCAATGTATTGAATCAATTTCGGTTCAATCAATATGTCTCGCACAATCTGCTGGAATTCCGATATTTGGGCTGCGTTGAAAATCGGTGAAATCATCTGAACAGGATCTTCATTTTTCCGTTGATTGTCTCCTTCAATGATCCGGATTTCCTCTTCGAGCGTTGGATAATCCACTTCAATTTTGAAAAGAAAACGATCCAATTGCGCTTCCGGCAAGCGGTAAGTTCCTTCCTGTTCGATGGGGTTTTGTGTTGCAAATACCAAAAACGGAGGTTCCATTTTGAACTCTTTCCCGTCAATCGTGATTTGTCTTTCGGCCATGACTTCAAATAGCGCAGCCTGGGTTTTGGCCGGCGCGCGGTTGATCTCATCAATGAGAATGATATTTGAGAAAATCGGCCCTTTTCTGAATTCAAATTCATTGGATTTCAAATCAAAAACCGAGGTACCCAAAACATCCGAAGGCATCAAATCCGGGGTAAACTGAATTCGGTTAAAACCAACATCCAATGTTTTTGCTAATAGTTTGGCAGTTATGGTCTTAGCTACGCCCGGCACCCCTTCAATCAAAGAATGACCGTTGGCAAAAACACTGACAATCAACAATTCAATGAAATCTTTTTGACCTACTATTATTTTTTCTAACTGATTGCGGATTTCAGAAACACCGTGGTTAATTTTTGACAAATCAAACCGTTGCTCAAACTGAATGTCTTGATTTACAGCAGATTCTTCTTTGGGTGCATTGTTGTCCGGTAAATATGAATGATTATTTTCCTGGGTTTGTTCTTCCATGTTTTTTGGATTTTTGATTGAATGTTTCAATTAAGGATTGTAATTTAATAAAATCTTCTTTGTCAAGATACGATTTGGATTTGAAATAGAGCATTTTATTTATCAATCGCCGGCAGAAATTCCGGTCAACGCCGGATTTGGAACTGAGCAATTGCGCAAAATTCTCTTCACTATCCTTGATTGTCAATTGATAATTGATTCTGATTTGTTCCTGAAAATAGTTGATTTTATACTTTGTAATTGCTGTGTGATCCGGGTTGTAACGATAAAGCTCGGATAAAGTTTTCGCAAAATCAAGGGTATGATTGGAATAAGGCAAAACGATGGGAACTGCACGTTGACGCCGTTTCGAATTAAAAATCAAATAGCTTAGCCCTAAGCCAAGCAACAAAAAAAATGCCCATTTCAGCGATTCATTTTTCATGATAAAATTCAATGCACTGAAAAACCCGCCGCTGCCGTCATCATGCTGCTCCCGTGGATGTATCCGGTAATTGTCCCAAATGATGTCCTTTGGTTCCGCATAAGAAAGCACATCCAACACATAGTGGTAAAGATTTTTCTTCAACAAATGATAATTTGTAAACGCAATAGGTTCCGAATGTAAAAGAAAATAGCCGGAGCCATGATAAACTTTGATGAAATCCGGCTGCTGCTCACCTTTAAATTCCACATAACCTAATACATCGGTATATTCAGCATCGAACTCAGAAAAATAAGTGGTTCCGACACCTTTCTCAAAAATGTATTTTTCGGAATAATCGGATTTGTTTATGGAAATTGAAACCGCTTCGGATAGTCTAACCGTATCTATTTCAGCGGTTTTGATCTGAAGTTTTTCATAAAAGAGGGAATCAAATTCATGCATAGCAACAAGCGCAGCACCGCCATATTGCACGAAATCAAAAATTTTATTCCAGGTTTCCCTTGAATAATGCGGCCCGTCATTGATGAATACATAGAGATAGGAATCATAATCGTCATAAAATTCATCAAAATAACGACCTGTATTAATCTTAATGTCCTCGATATTTACACCTTGAAAAATTTCAGGCAACTCCTTGCGCAGCACATAAGTCCCGTAAGGAATGGTATGAGAAGAATCAAAAGTTCTCGTCCAGTTGACCGGGAAATCTCCACGGCAACCTGCCAGAACACTTAGCAGCAACAAATAATATAAATAGCTGATTCTCATTTAATTTTATTCAATGTTTGCTGAAAGGTTTTCTCTGCTTTCTCAAAATCCTCAGCGTTAATTTTCAATTCACCATACCAGATGTAATCATACAAATAAATATTGTTTGAAAAATCTTTTTGAATCGGTTTTTGCGCCAATTCCTTGTAATAATCATAATTGGTTTTGTCCTTGTTCCATTTGATTAATTTCCGGTCAGACAGCATTTGCAGCACCCACAGAAAATAATATCGGGTTGCTAACCGGAAATTGTTTTCGTTTTTCGCTTTTTCAATCAAAGCCCGGAAATCATTGTTTTCAATATTTTCTTCATCCTCAAAAACCTCTTCTACTGAAGTCTCAAACATCACTTTCCTTCGGTTGTGTCCAAATGAAAACCCACCAGCGTTCTTAAAAATATAATACAAAATGACCAATATGACCAGAACTACCAAGGCGTACAACAGAAACTGCAACAGTCCGACGGGGATATTAAACGAGGGAATATCAGAAACATCCGGTGGTGTCACCACCCGGTCATAATCGAATTCTTTTCCAAGGTATTGATCTTTAAATTCAGGATTCAGTGTGCGTTGTTCATAATACAAGGGAGCTCTTTCCGCCTTTGTCGGAGTCACTGAATAATCTTTATAAAATTCTTCGGATTCATCCGAAAATATGACAGTGGATTCTTCCATGGATTCAATTTGTGCAAAACTTTGAATCCCTAAGAAAATAAAAACCGGAAACAGGAATTTAAGCTTTCTCATGACCGATTTCTTTGAGGAGATAAGAAAAATCTCTGTGGTTTTTATTGTAAACTTTTATCGGATAAATTAAATAATACCAAGCAATGAAAGCCAATGAACCCAGGACAATCAGCCCGGCAATGAAAATGGGCATCCCTTTCGCATATTGTGTGATGAATCCTTCTATCAACGCAGCCGACAACGTAAAAGGAATGGTACTGATGATGATTTTCAGAGCGGCTTTCCCTTTTTGGAAAAAGGCTTGTTTGCGCGTCAGAATGCCCGGGAAAAGATAGCTCGTTCCCATCAGTACGCCGGCACCGATTTCTATACACATGGCGAACATTTCCATGGAACCGTGCATCCAGATGGTGCGCAGCGAAAGTGCAAAATGTCCATGCTCATAAAACATGTACTGAAAAGCACCGACCATCACACCATTGACCAACAGAAAATAAAGCGAACCGACGCCCCCGAAAATTCCATATAAAAATGAATTCAAACCGACCCGAAGATTATTGAACGCAATCATGAAGAAACTGTTGAAGTCTCCGAAGGTGCTGGAATTATTGTAAACCGCCAACGGATCACCATTCCGGATGTTTTCTTCCGTCATATTTACATATTCATCCCCTAAAATAGAGCGAACAAATTCCGGTTCATGAATGGATGAAAAAACACCTATCAAAATGGTCAGAAAAAACAAAGCGAAAATCAAATAGAAATTTTTCCTGTAGCGATACATGAGCATCGGCACTTCAAATGTCCAGAAGCCGGAAAATCCCCTCCCTACATTTTTGTGGCCGTAAATTTTGTGATAAGCTGTAACCGCAATGGCATTCAGGTATTTGATGACATTGCTTTTTGGATAATAAGTCTGTGCATAAGCCAGATCATTGTTCACTTTTACAAATAAGTCAGCCAGTCTTTCAGGATTCTTTTTATTGGAACTGTACAATAAGCTTTCAAATTCCAACCATTTTTCTTTATTTTGTCTGATGAAAGCAGCTTCTCGCAAAACAGAATTTTTATTAAGTTAAATGAAAAGATAAATATAGGAAAGTTCAGATGATATTATTGAAATTTTCAGTCAAAGAAATTTCATGGAAACAGTCAGTATAAAAACCCCTTTGAATGTAAATGTGGAGATGGCGCATGCCGGTGTCGGCAGAAGGTTGCTCGCCTTTTTGCTCGATTTGTTATTTATTTTTATTTACCTATGGCTGATTAATAAAATATTTTTTCAATGGCTCGGGCTGGATCAAGGCGTATTTTCATCGACGGATATTCCTGAATATGACTTAGATGTATTCCTACAGGTCATTTATCTGATTTTTCTTTTGCCGGCAATTTTTTATTCATTTTTGACAGAATATCTCTTCAACGGACAAACATTCGGCAAAATGATTTGTGGAATCCGGGTTGTGAAATTAAGCGGTTACCGCGCCGGTTTTTCCGAATATTTTACGCGTTGGGTATTTCGGCTCATTGATTTTTGGACGGGCTCATTCATGGTATTATTTTTCATTCCCATTTTTGGAGAAAATATTGCCTTAAGCATGGCCGGATTAATGACGATGGGAACCGGTTTTGTGGCTTTCTTTTTGATATTGAGAACTAAAAATTCACAAAGATTGGGTGATATCGTGGCCGGAACAACGGTTTTGAAAATTAAAGAAAAACAATCCATTGACATAACGATATTGGAGGAATTACAAGAAGCATACATCCCACGTTATCAGCAAGTAATGAAGTTGTCGGACAATGATGCGCGCATCATCAAGGACACTTTCATGTTGGCCAAAAAGGGGCGGGATTATAAAACCATGAAAAGATTACGGGAAAGATTAGAAAAAGTAATGGACATCCAATCCGATCAAAGTGATATTGAATTCATTGATACTGTGATGAAAGATTTTAATTATTACACCCAAAAATTATAAAATTGTTTTTAGAAAATTTAAAACATCAACTTGAAAATTTCAATGGTGATTTGCCCGGAGAAGAAGCACAATTACTGTTGTCGCCGCCGTACAGAAACAAGTACGACATCGAAGAAATCAAAAAATACAATCCGCGTGTGGCGGCTGTGCTGATTATGCTTTATGAAAATGAGCAAGGCGATATAGAATTTCCCGTCATTCTCAGACAGATTTACAACGGCATACATTCACAGCAGATTTCTTTACCCGGTGGCAGTTTTGAATCCCAAGATATGTCACTTTCCAACACGGCAATGCGTGAAACCCATGAAGAATTGGGCGTGGAAGAAGAACAAATAGAAGTGCTGAAACAATTGACAGAATTGTACATTCCGCCAAGTAATTTTCTGGTGTATCCTTTTGTCGGAATTCATTACGGCACACCCGAATTCATACCGCAGCAAGAAGAAGTCGCTGAAATCATTCCTTTGGATTTGGAAGCATTCCTCCATGCGGAACCGCAATTCTTTGAACGGAATTTTTCGGAATACACCGTTGATATTCCGGGATATGGCTTGGGCGAAGATGTTTATATCTGGGGTGCGACGGCAATGATACTCTCCGAATTCGGTTCATTGCTCAAAATGCTTTAATTTTGCAGTCCAAAAATTACTTTTTTCAGATATGTCAAAGCAGAAAACGGTTAAGAAAAATGTTTACAGAGATGCCTTTGGATATCTTTATTTCCTGAAAAGGAGTTTGATTTTTATTTTAGGCGGTGCCACTTATTTTCGGTACAGTGCTTATAACAAACTTCAAATCAGTGGAACCAAAAATTTGCAGAAACTTCCGAAAACCAACGTATTGTTTGTTTCCAATCACCAGACTTATTTTGCAGATGTTTTTGCGATGTATCACGTATTTTGCAGTGTGAACAATGGATTTGTGGATACTATCAAAAATCCGATTTACCTTTTGAATCCGAAAATCGATTTCTATTATATTGCCGCTGAAGAAACGATGAAAAACAGTTTTCTGACAAAATTGTTTGCTTATACCGGTGCTATTTTGGTCAAAAGAACTTGGCGAGCAGGAGGGAAAGACATTCAGCGACAGGTTGATATGTCGGAAATCACCAATATTGAAAAAGCATTGGAAAACGGCTGGGTGGTTACTTTTCCGCAGGGAACGACCACTGCATTTGCGCCGGGCAGAAGGGGAACCGCACATCTGATTAAAGCCATTAAACCCGTAGTTGTACCGGTGGTCATCGACGGATTCAGAAGAGCTTTTGACAAGAAAGGATTGAAAATCAAGAAAATGGGAGGAACCCCAACTATGAAATTCAAAGAGCCTTTGGAATTCGACTGGGAAAATGAAACCTCTGAGAGCATCATGAAAAAAGTAATGGATGCCATCGAACAATCTCCTGAATTTCTGAAAGTTAAACCGATAGAAGATATTCTAAGCGACCAAGAACCACAGGATTTTTTTAGTTGATGAAAAATGTACATTTTATTGCCATCGGCGGCAGTGCCATGCACAATCTCGCGATTGCCCTTCATTTGAAAGGATATCGGGTGACGGGTTCCGATGATGCAATTTTTGAACCTTCGGCTTCCAGACTGAGAATGCATGGTTTGCTGCCCGAAGAAAAGGGTTGGTTTCCCGAAAAAATCTCAACGGATTTAGACGCCGTAATTCTGGGAATGCACGCCCGGGAAGACAATCCCGAAATGCTGAAAGCCAAAGAGCTTCAACTGAAAATTTATTCTTATCCCGAATATTTATACGAGCAATCCAAAAACAAAACCCGTGTCGTTATCGCCGGTTCGCATGGTAAAACCACCATAACTTCCATGATTCTTCATGTGTTGCATTTGTACGGGATGAAAACGGATTACATGGTGGGTGCGCAATTGGAAGGGTTTGATGTAATGGTCAAACTGACAGAAGAAAATCAATACATGATTATGGAAGGGGATGAATACCTTTCGTCCGCGCTGGATCGCCGGCCGAAAATCCTTCTGTATCATCCCAATATTGCGCTGATCAGCGGAATCGCGTGGGATCATGTCAATGTTTTTCCGACTTTCGACAATTATGTTCATCAATTTGAATTGTTTGTAGAAAGCATACTTCCGGGAGGAACTGTGATTTACAATGCAGAAGATGAAAATGTCAAAAAGACGGTAGAAAATTCCGGGAATTCCATTCAGAAAATTCCTTATCAAATTCCATCGCACGCAATCCGGGATGGAATTACGATGCTGAAAACCGAAAAGTGTGAAATAGCATTGGAAGTTTTCGGTAACCATAATCTCAGCAATTTAGAAGGTGCCAGATTGATTTGCAATCAATTGGGAATCAATGATGAGCAATTTTATCGGGCAATTCAAAGTTTCAAAGGGGCTTCAAAAAGATTGGAATTAATCACACGCAATTCAGATTTTGTGGCATACAAAGACTTTGCCCATGCACCGAGTAAAGTGATTTCCACGACCAATGCCGTCAAAACACAATTTCCTGATAAAACTTTGGTTGCTTGCTTGGAGTTGCATACCTACAGCAGCCTGAATCCGAAATTCCTTCCCGAATACAAAGACGCCCTGAAGAAAGCGGATGTCAAAATCGTTTATTACAATTCAGAAGCATTGAAAATCAAAAGAATGGAACCCATTTCGCCAAAAGAAATTCAGGCCGGATTCAATGATGATGCCGTCCGGGTTTTTACGGATTCCGGAGAATTAAAAACTTTTCTTGAAGCCATTGACAAAAAAGGAAAAGTTTTTCTGATGATGAGTTCGGGCAACTATGGCGGCATGGATTTGAAAGAGATGTTTAGTTAAAATTGAACCAATCAATGCATTCGGAGATTTAATCTTTATCAAAATTTTCTCCTTACTTTTGTTCAAACCAATTAAAATTTTAAAGATGGCAGAACAAAAACAATTTGTGGCAAGTGCTGAAGCCAAAGCAAAAGCCAAACAGTTAAGATTATTCGCCTTCCTCGCCTGGTTAGTCGCCATCGCGGGAGAAATCTTTGCGATTTTGAAATTAATTCATGACGAAACCATGGTCTGGCTGATTGTAGCCATTGTCGGAATTTTGATTCTGGCGGTTTTAGGTTCTTATCTTTGGAAGAAAGCCAATCGCTTGGATCCGGCATCCGAAAAGAACAAAACGAAGTTTTTCATTCAAAATCAATTGGGTGCAATCATGGCCGTACTCGCTTTTTTGCCTTTGGTGATTTTTATTTTTACCGATAAAAATGCCAACGGCAAAACCAAAGGCATCGCTGGGGCTATTGCTGTAGTCGCCTTGTTGATAGCCGGGATTTCGGGGATTGATTTCAATCCGCCTTCCATCGAAAAATACACCGAACAAATCAATACACAAACCGCAGAAATCAAGGATTTGACCAACGGACTTGACTTGGTTTACTGGACGCCGGCCGGCAACAAACTGCATATTTATGAAGACTGTCAGCATATCCGCAACAGTGAGGTATCGGAAGGAACGGTCAAAGCAGCTTGGGAAGCCAGAGGAATTGATGACAATGAGATTTGTAAAACCTGTATCTCTAAAGCCCAAAAATCAAAGCTGCCGGAAATTGAAGAATTTCAGGAAGCGACCACTGTGGAATAATCGGATAGAATTCGGTAAAATACAAATTTTCAGCTGTTAACAGATTAAGTGTAGCAGCTGATTTTTTTGGATTCAATCCAATTTTACAGCTTTCACAGTATAATTCTCATTGACATGGAGTTCATAAGTTTGATTGGGATTTTTCACAGCGTCCGCCGGAATTTCCCCTTCGAGCAGACGAATGGGAAATGGTTCATTGGAATTGGTATAAGCACTGAAAATAGGGGTAATCACTACTTTGCTTCCGCGAATATTTGCCGGAAAAAATCCATCGGGATAAGAAGTACCCGAGCCGGGTTGTTGTAAAAAATCTTCGCCCGGAAAATTGGGAATATTCGGTACATAAGGTGCAGGAATGAAACTTTTCCAATTGTCAGCCAAGGTATCGGACTGAATGACACCGACATTCATATTCCAATCTATGTTGTCATGTCTTTTAACCACCCAAGCTTGATAAGAAAGTTCGCGGTAATCGAGTTGCAAAGTCGGCTGTTTTTCATCGCCTTCGCCGGCAAAAAACCAAATTCCGTTGACCCCGTATAGATATTCATCTTCCGATGGAACGGATGCGTTTTGCACGGTGAATTTCCCGGAAATCCGATCGGCCAGACTTAAAATGCCGTTGAAATTATCAGAATAAACATTCAGTAAAGCCGTATTTCCCTCAAAATTTCCGGTTAGCAAAACATAATCCGAAGGAGCGCCGGTGCTTCTTTCCACAGTAATCGCAAAGGATTGCGCATTGTTCAAATCACTTTGGTCAATGTTGGTGAAGCGCGCCTGATTCTGTGCGATGGAATCATTGTCAATTCTGCCGACAGAAATATAACTTCCGTCCAACAACAGCCAGCCTTCATAGAAATAACCTTCGGGAAGCGCGGGCAATTGGATTTCTGTGACTTCCATACGACCGGTTGGGCTGATGATTTCAGTTTCATCGCATCCAACGAAAATTAAACAAAGACAAAAACCGATGATCCAATTTTTCATTTTGATTTGTTTCAGACCCCAAAAGTATAAAAAATCCGGGGCAAAGGCTTCAGCGAAGTTACAAGAAATCAAATTAAAGTTTTCCGGCTAAATTCGGTGAACTTTAACAAATATCATGCTATCCGAGGTTTGCCCATTCAATTCAGTCCGTCTATCTTTGGCCGAAATTAATGGAAGATGAATCAGAAAATACAGAATAAAATTTTTGACATTGTTTGCATCTTGGAAATCGTCGGCTGCGTGCTGCTTTTCTTAATCGCAATGCCCATGAAATACGGATTCGGAGACGATTCCCTCATCAGTCCTTTTGGGATGCTGCACGGAATTTTCTTTATGGCATACATTTATCTCGCATTCCACGTCAGGGCCTATTATCAATGGGACAACAAAGAGTTTGCACTGGTTTTGCTCTATGCGGTCATTCCGTTTTTCACCTGGTTTGTTCACAAAAAAATCAAAGCCTTTGAGCAAAGTAATCCATCAAAATAATATTGAAGGTTTGGTATTTTTCCTTTAATTTTGGAATTAAATCTTTGAACCATGTCTCGGCTTCCTTTGCGCAAAGAAAAAAACTGTCTCAATTGCGGACATTTCGTAAAGGAAAGGTTTTGCCCGAATTGCGGACAAGAAAATGCCATCAACCGGCCTTCTTTTCATTATCTTTTCACTCATTTTGCAGGAGATTTGGTGCATTACGACAGTGGATTCTGGAAAACCATGCGCACACTGCTTTTCAAACCCGGACGAATCATCAGAGATTATTTGGACGGAAAACGAAAAACCTATATGCCACCGGTCAAACTCTATATATTCATGAGTTTTGTGGCGTTCTTCCTGCCCCATGTTCTGCCTTCATTTTCTGACAAAGACGATGTCGTCAAAGAATTTCAAGGCATAGAAGTAGCCGGGTACGAGAATGTGAGCAGCGTTGAAAAATTAGATTCCATCCAAAATATACTCCCTGAAAATGAAAAATTAGACAGCTTGGAATTGGAAATCCTGAGAAGCATCATCAAAAGCAGAGGAAAAAATGGCGAATCAACAACCGACAAAGACGAGATTACTTTCAAAAGTGGAAACAAATATGAATTGAAGCGCACCGATGAGGAAGGTTTTACCTTCAACGAGGATTATAAAAACATCAAAACCACCGTGGCATTCGATTCTATCCACGAATCCCTGTCGCGCGACAAAAAAATGAACCGTTTCTATCGGCCAATGGCGAGAAAACTCATCGAATTAGACGAAAGAGGTTTGTACGATGAGCACAAACTCAGCAGAGAATTTGAAAATACATTCATCCACAATCTCCCGAAAGTGCTGTTCTTCTATTTACCGGTTTTTGCGTTTCTCCTCTGGTTGTTCCACAGCAAAAAGAAATGGCTGTATTACGACCACGGAATCTTCACGCTTTATTATTTCTCATTCCTGCTGATTCTGACCGTAGTCAACATTTTGCTGAACTGGATGCTCTTGGTCATTGATAATTACATGGCCACCGATTTGACAAATTACATAGGATTCCCATTCTTTTTGTTGACATTCGGCTATGCGTTTTTCTACTTTTTCAGGTCCCACAGCAGGGTCTATCAGGAACGGAAACTCATTTCGAGAACTAAGAGTTTTCTTTTGTTTTGGCTCAATACACTTTTCGTCATGCTGATTTTATCGGGCTACACGATTTTGACTTTCATGCTGATTTGAGTGCGCCAATGAAGCGGTATTGCGCAGAGCAAAATAAACGAAAAAACAGAATCTAACTGAAATATTTTGATAACTTTGACGGAGTTAATGGCTTCAAAAAACATCTTTTAATGCAAAACAAAACAGCAAAACCTTTTTTGAAATGGGCAGGCGGAAAAACACAGCTGATCAATGAAATTGAAAAATCAATTCCACAAAAATTAGTTCGCTCAAAATTCACTTACATTGAGCCTTTTGTTGGAAGTGGTGCGGTTTTATTTTGGATGTTAAATAACTTTCCGAACTTGAAAAAGGCTGTTATAAACGACATCAACGAGGATTTGATAAACACTTACAAAACTATTGCTGACAATCCGAAAGAACTGATTGGCATCCTTGAAGTTTTGCAAAATGAATTTCATAGTTTAGAGGGAAGTGAAGAAAACAAGAAACTTTATTACTATGAAAAAAGAGCATTGTTCAACACCAGACAAGAAGAGCAAGTTGGACAATCCGCTTTATTTATTTTCCTTAACCGCACTTGCTTTAATGGATTGTATCGTGTGAATCGTAAAAATGAATATAATGTCCCGATGGGTGGTTATAAACGCCCGATGATTTGCGACAAAGAAAATATTTTAGCGGTAAGTGAAGCTTTGCAAAAAGTAGAAATTTTGTGTGGGGATTTTGAGCAAACACTTGATTTTTCTGAACAAAACACACTTTTCTATTTCGATCCGCCCTACAAACCATTGAACCAAACATCAAGTTTTAATTCGTATGCGAAAGATGATTTTAACGACGATGAACAAATTCGTTTAAAACATTTTTGTTCAAAATTGGATTCGCTAAATCATATATGGATTTTGAGTAATTCAGATGTGAAAGGAAAAGATAAAAATGATAATTTCTTTGATGACTTGTATGCCGAATTTAATATACAAAGAGTCGAAGCAAAAAGAAGCATTAATGCAAACCCTGAAAAAAGAGGAAAACTGACTGAATTACTCATTACCAATAGAAGACCGAAAGATTATATTCCTTGTATGGATTTTAATAAAGAACTATTTACGCAGAATTTTAAACTACCGTATTGGAGAGTTGTTGATAGATTTCCGATTGAAAATATAAAGATTGACAAAAGTAAATTATCGTATCAAAATGAAGTTTCAGAATTAATTGTAGAGCAAATAGTTAATAAATTTGATATAGACTTTTGGATACCAATTACATTGGATTTGGAAAACTATTTATTGGATGGACAGCATAGATTGGCAGCTGCAAAAAGAATGAATTTAAACTATGTGGATGTTGTTATACAAGACACGGAATTATTAAAAACTCCAATCGAAGAAAAAAGAAAACATGTCGGAACAATTTAAAGTATTCTTATCACAACTTTCTGAAACAAATGCTACGCTTGATTATTTTACAGATTTCAAGAAAATAAAAGGCAATGTCAATGAGATTGCTATCAAGCTTAACCAATTGAATTATTTGATTGGTAAAGAGAATTTGAAAGAGGCGGTAAATGAGCTTTACGAAGAAAATCCTAAAGTTTTTAGTGTACTTGATATTTTGATAGCCATTCGCAAAAACAAAAATGCCAAGACATTCAACAACAAAGGTGAAATTGTCCTACTTGATACTTATTTTACTTCGCCCGAACTGATTGTGGAATACATTGAAGAAACAGGTTTGGCAGAAGTATTCAGGAACAAAAATGTTACAAATTTAGTAGATTATGTTTTCGGAATTGAAGTTGGTTTAGATACCAACGCAAGAAAAAATAGGGGTGGAAATAATATGTCAAAAGCTGTTTCGCTGATTTTTGAAAAAGCTGATATTTTTTATAAAAAGGAAGTTAACAGTACTGATTTTACTGAAATTGAAAGTTTAGGTGCTGATGTAAAGCGTTTTGATTTTGTCATCAAAACCAAAAAGAAAACCTACTTGATTGAAACCAATTATTACAACAGTGGAGGCTCAAAACTAAATGAAACTGCAAGAGCCTATTCTGATGTTGCACCTAAAATCAATCAATACGAAAACTACGAATTTGTTTGGATAACAGATGGACAAGGTTGGTTTTCTGCAAAGAACAAATTAGAGGAAGCATACAACATTATTCCATGTGTATATAATTTGATAACGCTCGAAAAGTTTATTAAAAGAATTAAAGCGGAAGAGTATCCGCCCTATGAACTACATCTATTTTTGTTTGGCTAAATTCTTATAATTCTGCGGATATAGCGTGCGGACATTTTTGTGGTTGATTGTGTTGATGTTTTGCAGGGCGTGTTTCAACCATTCAAA
>Ga0265293_10000607_pt1 | contig 84235 bp, 72 predicted proteins | sample Munlanlewell138R_FD_192505 | JGI IMG/M metagenome (GOLD analysis project Ga0265293, IMG submission 192505) | Leachate microbial communities from a municipal landfill in Southern Ontario, Canada - Leachate well 138R | ecosystem: Engineered > Solid waste > Landfill > Unclassified | place: Canada... | reverse complement strand
GCATTATCAAAAAAAAAGACCTTAGCTTTCACTAAAGTCTCTGCGGAGGAAGAGGGATTAGCTTCGCTGGTCTTCACTACGTTACGGCACGAACCCCTGAGGTTCTCATCCCTCAATCTTAGCAAAGTTTAAGCATCATCAAAAAAAAAGACCTTAGCTTTCACTAAAGTCTCTGCGGAGGAAGAGGGATTCGAACCCCCGATACCTTTCGGTATGCCGGTTTTCAAGACCGGTGTATTCAACCGCTCTACCATTCCTCCGGGGCAAAAGTAACAATACTTTTTTTATTGCAAACAAAAAAGACGTTTATTTTTTTTAAAACCTTTTTTGTCAGACCAGTTAAATTGCTTAGTCTGATAAAATAAACATAAACCTCGTGGTTAATTTTTGTTATAAATAAATTTAGAAAGGCTTGATTTTTGTTGATAACACCAAAAAATATTAACTTTGGTTTTCTATTAGAATTCAGAATGATAAAATTAAAATTAAATAACCTTATATTTTTACTTCTTTTCACAGGATTTGCTTTGGGTCAAGATAAACAAATGAAGGTTTACCTCAGCCAATCTCAATTTTATACACCCGAAAGTGGATCTTATATTGAAACAGGACTCAATTTTTATGGTTATACCTTAAATTATATCTCTCGAAACGATTCAACATTTGCAGAATTGGATATTACTCAAATTTATAGCCAAAATGGTGATATCGTGGTGGCAGATAGATACTTATTGAAAAGTCCACTCGTTATTGACAGCCTTGTTGAGGATTTTTATGATATCCAAAGATATAGCCTCCAACCGGGTAAATATCAATTTGAATTAATTATTAAAGATTTAAACTCAGAACACGAAGCTAGCAGAATATCAAAATCAATTGACATAGAGAATATTTCAGATGGTTTGGCTGTTTCTCAAATTATTGCAGCAGAATCAATTATACCTACCTATGGCGAACCAAATATTTTTACAAAAATCGGGTATGATGTCGTTCCAATGATTGGGAACTACTATCCTACTGAACTTCAGAACCTATTGTACTATTGGGAAGTCTATAATTCAGATAAATATATAGACGATTCTATATACATTGTTGAACAAAAATTGATTGGAAATGATACATCCATCGATTTAACAGAATACACGAGATATTATCGCTATAAAACAACATCTGTTCGCCCAGTGTCTAAAGTGATTGATATCAGCTCTCTTCCAAAAGGTTCATACACGTTAGAGCTAAATATTCTCGATAAAAATAAAACAATTTTGGCTCGTTCTTCATTTGATTTTGATAGAAACAATACCGACGAAGTCAATGATTTGTCTTTTGACAATGTTATTATGGATCCGAAATTCAGAGAGAGTATCACGCCAGATTCATCAGCTTACTACGTAGCAAGTCTGATTCCAATTTCTGGTCAACGTGAAGTAAAAAATATCCTTTCTCTTTTGAAAGAAAAAAATCAAGAAAAAAACTTTAAATATCTACAAGCTTTTTGGCTTAATGTAAGTTCAAAAGATCCATACGGTGAATGGATGAAATATAAAGCTCAAGTACAATTGGTTGAGCGTTTATACGCCACAAACTATCAGGTTGGTTTTGAAACAGATAGGGGTCGTGTTTACCTACAATATGGTGCGCCAAACAGCATTTACGATGAAGCTTCTTCCCCTGCTGAATATCCGTACGAAATTTGGCAATATGACAGAATTAAAAATTACAGCAACAGACGATTTATATTCTATAATCCAACCAATTTGAATAATCATTACCAACTATTGCATAGCGATATGTTGGGTGAACTTCAAAATAAGCGTTGGCAATACGAATTAAACAGAAGGGATACTCCAAATATAAATTTCGATGACCCAACAGGTGGCACAAGAGATCATTTTGGAGGGAATTCTAGGCGATATTTTAATAGCTACTAAATGAAAAAAACGGCTGTCGCGATACTCAACTGGAACGGCGTAAAGTTTCTACAACAGTTTTTGCCTACTTTAATTCAGCACACACCAAACGCTGAAATTATTGTTATCGATAATCAATCGACAGATGACAGCGTTTCGTTTCTAAAAAAATATCCACAAATTCGCATGATTCAAAATTCAGAAAACGCAGGATTTGCAAAAGGGTATAACGACGGATTAAAGCAAATTGAGGGAGAATTTGAATATTACGCAATCATTAATTCTGATGTTGAAGTCACACCAAATTGGCTTTCTCCTCTAATAGAAAAATTAGAAAATAATCCAAAAGTTGCTGGCGTACAACCAAAAGTTTTAGCTTTTCACAACAAAGAGTTTTTTGAGCATGCAGGTGCTTCAGGTGGATTTATCGACAAAAACTTCTATCCATTTTGTCGTGGAAGAATCTTTGATAAAGTAGAAAAAGATAGAGGTCAATACGATGATGAAATGGAGATTTTTTGGACAACCGGCGCTTGTATGGTTGTTCGAGCAGAAACATTTCACGCACTTGGCGGATTTGACCCTGATTTCTTCGCACACATGGAAGAAATAGACTTTTGTTGGAGAGTAAAAAGAAGAAACCTTTCTTTTTTCGTAATTCCTTCTTCTAAAGTTTATCATGTCGGAGGAGGAACATTAAACTATCAAAGTCCACAAAAAACATATCTAAATTTCAGAAACAATCTTTACATGATTCATAAAAATTATGGAGGCTGGCTCTTTGGAAAAATGTTTTTTCGTATGTGTTTAGACGGAATTGCTGGGGTAAAATATCTCCTTTCATTTCAACCAAAACATACTTGGGCAATTATAAAAGCACATTTTTCATATTACGGCACAAGGACAAAACTTCATCAAAAGCGAAAAAAACTCATTCAAGAAAGTACTGTTTTTAATTCCGCTGGCTTATACAATACCTCTATACTTTGGTCTTTTTATTTTAAAGGAATTCGTCGCTTCCGAGATTTGAATTTGTGATTAAATAGCTTTTAGTAGATCTTCCGTATATTAAAGTAAAATCTTCAAACTTGCCATCACCTAAAGCATAAAAAGGTGATACCTAAGCTCTTTCTTTCATGAATTTAGCAAGAATTAGTTAAAAAAATTAAGTGTGTTTTAATATTTTATTACATTTGTGCAAAGAATACACAATATAAAAATTATTAATTATGAAAAAACTACTAATTGGATTATTTGTTACAAGCATTATGTTTGCTTGTAATACAGAATCAGCTGGAACATCTGAAACTACAGAAACAGCTGTAAAAGAATGTGACGCAAACGACGTAGATTCTGCGGCTAAATGTCTTTGTGAACTCTATGAAATTGAAGATAAATTATCTGCGGATGAAAATGCTGATTATGAAGAATTTGAAAAAGCTATTGAAAACACAGATAAGTTCAATGCCAAAATCGATGAAGCTATTGCTAATGGAATGTACAGAGAGGCAGAGTTAATTGAAGCAGGCAGTAAAATTGGGTGTAAGATATAAAAAAACATTGCACCTTTTAACTGGAGCAAATTAAAATTTTGAAAACCATTCACTTTTTTGGGATGGTTTTTTTGTATCTACCTACTTTAGTAATCAACCCTAACCCACCACTCATACAACTATTAATCAAGCGGTTAGATCAAAAGAATTTGTGCGTTAAACGAAGAAATCTTTAGGTTTAAAAAATTTTGCTGTTAAAATCGTGAATTTGTTTATTCTTATTTACTACATTGAATTGTGTTTTACAATGATTTTTATACCCCATTTTATTTTCCTCAATTTATTATGGTTATTAATAATATTCGTTTTAGTGGACAAACATAATATTCTGTTATGATACATCATAACCTTTGGCGTAATTTTTTTCTCGAAATTGCTGTATGACAATTTCTGAACAACAATTTTTAAAAAAGTTGGGTGCTAAAATTGCTAAGCTACGCAAAGAGAAAGGGCTTAGTCAATTAGATGTTTGCGCTGAAATAAAAATGGAAAAATCTAATTTAAGTAGCATTGAAAATGGAAGGCAAAATGTGACTTCTCTTTATCTTTTAAAAATTGCCAATGCCATTGGAGTTGAAGTAAAAGATTTTTTTACTTAAATTTCAACTTCTATTCAAGCTGTAAAAATCCTAGCCATTTATTCCTTTTTTTACTCCCAACTTGTATCACAGAATCAAATTCCAATAATTTAATTCAAGCGTCTCACATACATTTCTTTTTAAGAATCATTAATAAGAGTTGTAATTTTGTTATTTTTGAAAAAAAAAAATAACAAAATGCGTGAAATTATTAGCTTTATTATCATAGGATTAGGATTATTTACATTAGCTTCTTGTGGTGAAACAAAAAAATTAGAATTAGGTAATGAAAGTGCGAAAGAAAAATTAACCGATTTAAAACTTTCTTCTGGAGAGTCAGCTGAAAAAGGTCTTTATGCACAGATGACAACCAACCGTGGAGAAATCATCATTAAATTATTCGAAGATAAAGCTCCTCTAACTGTTGCAAACTTTGTCGGGTTGGCAGAAGGAAATTTAATCGCTGTCGATTCTATTAAATTCACCAAACCTTATTATAACGGATTAAAATTTCATCGGGTAATCAGCAAAGCAAATGGTCAACCGCAAGATTTTATGATTCAAGGAGGCGACCCTGCAGGAAATGGCTCTGGAGGTCCAGGCTATAAGTTCTTCGACGAAACAAAACCCACCGATAATTTTAATAGAAAAGGATTATTGGCAATGGCAAACGCTGGTCCAAACACAAACGGAAGTCAATTTTTTATTACAATCGTTCCTACACCTCATCTTAACGGCAAACACACCATTTTTGGAGAAGTTATTGAAGGTCAAGACATCGTTGACAACACTTTACAAGGCGATACAATCAAAAAAGTTGATATCTATTACGTAGGAACAAAATTTAACGCAACAGAAGTTTTCCAAAGTCAATACACCCGTATCCAAAAAGAAATGGAGGCTAAAGAACTAGAAATGAAAAAATTGAAAGCACAAAATGACGTACGTGTTGATATAGCCAAATCAAAATCGCCTGAAGAATACAAATCATATTTCTATGAGATTGTGAAAGAAAGAGAGCCCAAAGCAATTCAAACTGAAACTGGTTTGGTGTATGTAATTCGTAAAAAAGGAACGGGCGAAAATCCTAAAGCAGGCGACCATGTTGTGTTACATTATACAGGGACTCATTTCTATGGAGAAAAGTTTGATTCTTCAGTAGATAGAAACATACCTTTTGAAATAGATTACTTAGTTACAGGACTCATTCCTGGATTTAATGAAGGTGTTGGTCTTTCACAAAAAGACATGGAGATTGATATATATGTCCCATATTATTTAGCTTATGGAATAAACGGTCGTGGGCCATCAATGCCACCATACTCGGATTTGGTTTTTGAGTTAAAAATCCTAGATATTCAAGCGAAATAAATAACATTATTCTGATGAGAAATCTAATTTTTATCCTACTTTTTCTTGTAGGTATAAACACTGTAAATAGTCAAGTTAGAACCATTCAAATTATAGATTCTCAAACAGCATCGCCAATTTCATTTGTCAAGATAAATGATGGTACTTCTACATTTATGGCAGATATTGACGGAAAAATTGAACTCGAATTATCTAAAGACCGCTCTTACACTTTCCGATTTTTTGAATATAAAGACACGATTATTTCGGGTGAAATATTGATAAAATCGCCAACCGTGTTGATGGTTTCTGATGCGCAAATGCTTGAAGAATTTATTGTATATAAGACAGATAATCCAGCACACAGAATCATTCGAAATGTAATGGAACACAAAAAGGATAACAATCCATTACGAAATAACTCGTTTAATTATCAATCCTACTCTAGATTTCATATTACAGGAAAACTAAAAGAAGGCGTAATTAGAGATACCATTACCGATACTTCGACCATTAAAGGCTTAGAATTTTTCGACCGACAATATATTTTCTTAGTAGAAACAAGGGCAAGTCGTACCTTTAATCCGCCAAACTTTGACAAGGAAGAGATTTTATCTTATAATGTTTCTGGGGTAAAAGAACCTTATTTCGCTGCTTTGGTCAATCAATTCCAAACTTTTTCTTTCTACGAAAATACTTTTGATATCGGAGGCATCAGTTATATCAATCCAATTGCTCCAGGCGGAATACGAAGATATTACTTCACGATACAAGACACTTTGATTCATGAAGAAACATCTGATACAACTTATACAATCAGCTATCGACCACGAATCAATAAAAATTTCGACGGATTAGAAGGATTTTTATACATCAACACAAAAGATTGGGCTTTTGAAAAAGTAATAGCTTCCCCATTTATTGTTGGTGAAGGTTCAGCTTTGACAAAAATCATTCAAGAATATGCATATACAAACGACTTAAAATGGTTTCCTAAAAAAATAAGTGCAGAAATCAGTTTGCCAATGTTGACAATAGACAACAGCACAGAATTAATTGGTCGTAGCTCATTGTATATTGAAGATGTAAAGTTTAATGTCGATGCCAAACGTATGTTCAATCCTGTACAAGTAGAAGTTGTAGAAGGTGCACTTGAAGACACTTTGGGGTTAAAAAATGCCCGTGGCGACCGATACACAGGTAAGGAAGAACTCACTTATCACTTTATTGATAGCGTTGCGGAAGATGCGAATTTGGGGCGTTATGTCGAACTATTAAAAATTGCAACAACGGGTGTAATTCCTATTTGGAAATTTGGTTTACCAATCGACAGAATCATATCATACAATGCTCAAGAAGGAATTCGACTCGGTTTGGGCGTTGAAACCAATCGTAGAATGAGCAAAATCTTTAATGTTGGAGGTTATTTTGCTTATGGAACGAAGGACAAAAAATGGAAATGGGGCGGAGATTTGTCATTCAACTTGTATCGAAAACAACAGATAAAAATACAATTCAGCTATTTAGAAGATATTTTCCAACGTGGTGGCACTGATTTTTATAATAAATCATTTTTCTTGACCGATGAAACAGAATTGAAAAACTTTTTTCGAAATGTAATGGACAGAGAGCGTACTGCTCGTGTCAATTTAAGTGGATTAATTACGCCAAACATGAAGGTTCAATTATTCGGAAACTACAAGCGATATTGGTTTATTGACGATTACCGTTTTGTCCCAATTGCTATTGATAAAGAAGCAAACGAGCGATTTGACATTGCAGAAATTGGTACCGTTTTTAGTTGGAATATCCGAGAGCGTGTCATGATGTTAGACGACCAACGGATTTCATTAGAATCAAAATGGCCGAAAATAACTATAAAAGCAGCGAAAGGCATAAGTGGGATTTTTGAATCCAATTATGATTATTGGCGACTCAATACAGAAATTTCTCAGAATTTTAGGATTCGTGGTGTTGGTCAAATCGATTTAGTGGCAACTGGTGGAGTTACTTTGGGCGATGTACCTTTAACTTTAATGCAGGTTGAAGAAGGCACAGGAACACAATTCGGAGTTTTTGTTGCAAACACTTTCCAAACCATGTTGCCTGCAGAATTTTTTACAGATAGAAACGCCTCAATGTTTTTCTATTTCTCTTTCTTACCGTTAAAAAACAAGACCACATGGACAGAACCACAATTTGTTTTGTATAGTGCAGCAGGAGTTGGAGAAATGAATAATAGAAATTTCCATCAAAAGTTTGATTTTGTTGTTCCAACAAAAGGTTTTTACGAATCTGGCTTAAAAATCGACAATATCCTAACGGCACAATTCGTAGGAATTGGAATTGGTGCTTTCTATCGTTATGGAGCTTATCAATTACCTAAACCGATTGACAACTTATTTGGAAAGATAACAGTAACGATTGGATTTTAGGCAATGGCTTGGAGATTTGGTTTGGAATTAGTTTATTTCGTTCAAGTGTGAGTTTTTACTCTTGTAATACGAAGACAAAAATAGCACCTTTCTAATATTATTTGTATCTTTCAATTCAAAATCTCACACAAATATGTCGATAAAAATTTTAGCAGCAGGAGATCTCCATCTAGGAAGAAAATCATCAGGCGTCCCAAGCAACACCGAATACAAAACAACGCGTTATGTTTGGGGAAAGATGGTCGAGTACGCAATTCAAGAAAATGTAAATATTGTTGCATTGACGGGTGATATTGTGGATGAAGACAATAAATACTTTGAGGCTATCGGTGCTTTACAAGAAGGGTTTAGAAAGTTGATTGATAATAAGATTCATATTTTTATGATTGCTGGAAATCATGATTTTGACGTGTTGCCACAAATTGTAAAACAAACAAACTCAGCATATATTCATCTTTTGGGTGAAAATGCAAATTGGAGTACTGAATTATTCTCAACACAACAAGGAGAAAAGATTCAGTTCATTGGTTGGTCATTTAACAAACGACATATAACTGAAAATCCACTGGAATCATTTTCAAACGTGACATTGGATAGAAATTTTATAACCATTGGATTGTTGCACGGTGATGTCGATATAAATGGCAGCCTGTATGCACCAACTTCAAAAAACGATTTTATCCAAACCGTAAACCAAGTTCAACTTTGGATATTGGGACATATCCATCGACCGTATGAAGTTGTAGAACAAAATCCAAAAGCACTTTTTACAGGTTCTCCACAAGCATTGAGTAGCAAAGAACAAGGGGAACACGGTCCTTTATTAATTACGGTAAATTCAAAAAATGACATTCAAATTGAACACATTTTACTTTCCCCTATTCGCTACGAAGAAATTAAAATCGATATTTCCGACTGTGAAAGTGAAAATGAAGTAAGAAGTGCAATTACAGACTCAATTTTTGATAAAAGTGAAGAAATTTCAATAGAATCTGAACATATTAAACACCTGATTTTTGATGTTAAAATTGTGGGGGAACATACAAATAGACAATCCATCGAACAATGGTCTTCTTCAATCGAAAATCTGAGTTTATCTACTTCAACAAGCGCACAAATTTCAGTCCGAAAGGTTGAAACGCACGTTAAAATGAAAATAGAAAACTTAGAAAGTTTATCTCAAGAAAACTCACCAATTGGCAGAATAGCAAAAACAATTTTTGAAATTCAAAACAACATGGAATCTCAATTTCTTGATAAATTAATAGAACAATGGCGAAAAGAAGAACAAAAAGAAAGAAGAAGAAATTATTTTAATGGACTCGTCCAAGGAAAACGCAATTTAGAAAGAAACGATGAAGAAATTAAAAGCCTTATTGAAAATGAATGCAACCGTATTTTGTCGGAACTAATTTTACAACAAAATGGATAAAAAACCGCTACAAATAAAGGAATTTACGATTTCTAAGATGCCTGGACTAAGGTCTAAGATAATTCAATTGAAAAATATTTCTCCGCACATTAACATCGTTTATGGTCCAAATGCTTCTGGAAAAACAACTACTTCAAAAGCGTTGCAACGCATGATTTGGGGTAGCGACACAAGTGGATATGAATTAAGTGGAAATTTTCAACTAAGCGACGACAACTGGCGTGTTGATATTGAAAGCACACACATTATTCGTCAAAAAAATGGAGTTAATAGTGAACTCATTGGTTTGCCGCCTCACGAAGTGAAAAACAGGTATTTGCTCGATTTAAAATCATTGTTGATAGAAGAAGATGCTTCACTGGCCCAAAAGATTGACGATGAAACAAATGGAGGCGTTAACCTTAAATCGGCTAAACAAAGTTTAGGTTATGATTCTTCTCCTGAAGGAATAAGTAAAAACGCTGAGATTTTTAAACAAAAACAAAAAGATTATCAAGACCAAGAAAATAAACAGATAAACCTTAAAAACAAGGAAGGCGAATTAAATCAGAAAAATGAAGAATTAAAAAAAATCAGAGAAGCTGGAAATTTGGTTGGTTTTTACAAATTATTAAAACAGTTTCTTCAAGCAAACCACGAATATAAAATTGCCAAATCAACGTTTGAAAGTTTTCCGGAGGAAATGGAAAACATCCGACAAGAAGATGAGCAAAATATCCAAAATGCAGAAGAAAAATTTACAAGAGAAAATGATGTAAAAACTAAAATTGAAGACAAAATAAAAGGTTTAGAGAAAAAGCTAAAAAATCTTCAATCCAACAAAACACAAATTCCCACAGAAAAAGTTGAAGAGATTCGACACCAGATTAAAACCTTAGAAAACCTTGAGAAGCGTTTATCCGAAATTAAAACTGATACCGCCAATAAAAAAGGTAAAAAAGATGAGATTATCCGTTCTTTAAATATCAAAAACGAACTTAATGAATGGAAAAAAATTGATCTAAAAGACTTGGAGTCATTGGAAGACCTAATAAGAGAAACACTTGAAATATTTAGTAAAAAGGTTGAATCCGAATCACAAATCTCTCGACTTAAAAATCAAAAAGAACAAATTAAACTTCAAGAAAACGATTCTAAAAAATTACAAGATGAAAAATCGTTGCTTATAAACTGGATAGAAGCAAAGTTGAATGAGCAAACGGAAGGTTATTCATTTTCAAAAATTCTGATTGGAGTTTTAATCGGATTTATTGCAGGAAGTTTTGTTTTAACGGCAATTTTATTATCACAATGGTTTTACTTTTTTGGAATTTTTGTCCTTCTATTTCTTTTTCTACTCCAGAAAAATTCAACAAAAAAATCCAATGATACTCAATCAATAGAAGACAATTTTAAAAAACTTCAACCCAATACGCCAAATTGGTCTATAAAAGATGTTTCCTCTGCTTTAGAAAATCTGAATACAAAACAACAATTGCTTGAAAAAAACAAACTTGACTTTAATTATTTAGAAAATAGGATTGGTGAATTAAACCAAGAAAAGGCAGAAATTGATAGAAAAGTTGAAGAAATTCTGAAAAAGCAGAGTAATTGGGTCGAAAAACTACAAATAAATCCAGGATTTGAAGAATTAAACAAAAAAGACGTCAATCTTTTGCTTCGATTTTTTAAACAAATTGACGAATTACAGAAAACCTCATCAGAAATCGAAGGATTATCAGCTGAACAAACTGAGTTAGTACGACAAATTGATGATGTCTTACAAAAGATCAATAATAATTTTAAAAAGTATGGCTTTCAAGAAGGAGAAACATCAGCAGAAGCACAAGGAATTTTAAAGACGATTGAAGAAGAATTAAGAGAAATCGTAGAAACACAAACTTCAATTCAGCAAAACAATGAACGACTTTTAGATACTTTGCGTAATATTCAAAACCACCAAAACACAAAGGATGAAATTTTTACACGTATTGGAATTGCAGAAAATGAAAAATATTTACTTCAAAAATACACACAAGAGATACCAAGTTTTCTAAAAGCCAAGGAAGAAAAGAGTAAGAAGAAGGCACAACTAAATACCCGAAAAGACGATTTAAAAAACAACTCTTTATATGAAGACTATAAAGAAACTTGGGATGAAAACACACCAATAGACCAAATTGATGATAAAATCCGTCATTTTGAATTAGAAGCAGCAGGTTATACGAAACTCTTTGAAGAAATTAAGGAAATTGAAGCCGAAATCAATCAAATTAAAGGAGGAAATTCACTTGAAAACGCTTTGACAAAAAGAGAAGAGGCATTAGACAAAGTTGAAGAAGTTTATCATGCAACAATTCAAAAAATGACTGGAAATTTAATCATTGACAACCTAAAGAACAATGATGAATCTTATTCTAAATCCGACATCATGAAACGGGCAGATGAACTGTTTAGTAAGTTTACCAATCACAACTATCAGTTAATCTTAGGACAAGATGAAAAGTCAAGTGTATTCCGCGCTTTTGACATCAAGGAAAAGAGAGGTTTAAGTTTAGATGAACTCTCCTCAGGCACGCGTGTTCAATTAATTTTAGCAGTTCGATTAGCCTATTTAGAATCGCAAGAAAATGATATTAAACTTCCACTTATTGCCGACGAATTATTGGCAAACACAGACGATATTCGTATGCCTGCAATTATAGAAACATTGCTTAAAATTAGTGAAGATGGAAGACAAATTTTTTATTTTACGGCACAGCAAGACGAAGTATCAAAATGGAAAAACATCATCAAGCAAAGCAATTCAAATGTTAAACTGGAAAAATTCCAATTGGAAGAAGAAAAAACCAAACAATTTCTTAACGAAGGGAATTCTTTAACCTTTAAAGATAAATCAATTATTGTAGAAATTCCCTCTCCAAAAAATTTAAGTCGAGAAGCGTATAAAAACAAACTTAAATTTGACGAATTCAACATCTTACATGATGCTGTAAGTTCAATCCATTTGTGGTATTTAATCGAAGATCTTGAAGTTCTTTACAATTGTCTAACGCAACGAATAAATACTTGGGGACAATTAGCGTCTTACTTAAAATTCGGAAATATTGAAGGATTAACCAACAACACGATTGAAGGTTTAAAGCAAAAAATACAATTACTTACCTTCTATCAAGAATTAGAAAAAATCGGGAAAGAGAAAAAAATCGACCGAGAAATTTTAGAGAACTCTGGAGCAGTTTCGGAAAGTTTTATTGATACAGTTAGCGAGTTTTTGAAATCAATTAATAATTCACCGTCCAAACTCATCAAAGGATTGTCAGAAAAGAAAGTTTCAGGGTTTAGAGAGAACAAAGCAATTGAACTGGAAGAATATCTGCTTGAAAATGATTTTTTACCCGCTCAACTACCACTTTCAGCGAATGAGATTGCAAATAGATTAAATGGAAAAATTAACCAAATGCAAATGGACAGGGAATTGGCAAATGACTTTCTGAACTTTGTTAAAGGTAAATCAGTAAAGTAACAATACCCACTTTTTTTCTAACTTTGTTTTATGGTCGGAACTTTAAAAGACAACCTCAATATTGCGTCAAAAATGACTCCATTGCGTTTGTGGAATTTGATGAAACTTTCTTATTCGTATATACTTGCAAAGCATTTTAAAAAGATTAAAAATATTGGATTACCTTCTTCTGCAAGTATCGAACCAACAACAGCTTGTAATTTGGCTTGTCCTCAATGCCCAAGTGGTTTAAAGCAATTTACACGACCAACAGGAAAACTTGGCATAGAAGAACATAAAATCATGCTCCAAGAATTAGGGAAACAATGTTTTTACATCAATTATTATTTCCAAGGAGAGCCTTTTTTAAATCCACATTTTTTGGATTTGATTAAAGAGGCAAAAAAGCATAAAATTTATACCGCAACATCTACAAATGCCCATTTTATCGTGAACGCACAAAAAGCAGAGGAAATTGTGCAATCGGGCTTGGACAGACTCATTATTTCAATTGATGGTCTAACGCAAGAAACATATCAACAGTATCGAAAAAAAGGAACTTTGGAAAAAGTAATTCGTGGTGCGAAATTAATGGTGGAAGCCAAAAAAAAGTTGAAAAGTAAAACACCCCACCTGATTTTCCAATTTTTAGTTGTTCAGCCCAACGAACATGAAGTTAAAGGAATTTTCAAACTTGGAAAAGAGATGAAAATTGATGAAGTTCGACTCAAAACCGCCCAAATCTACGACTATAAACACGGGAACCCACTCATTCCAAAAAATGAAGAATATTCTCGTTACAAGAAAATGCCAGATGGTACATACAAGTTAAAATATAAAACCGGAGATTATTGCTGGAGAATGTGGTCTTCAACAGTTTTAACTTGGGACGGAAAGGTTGTGCCCTGTTGCTTTGACAAAGACGCAAAACATATCCTTGGCGATGTTAACAAAACACCATTTAAAGACTTATGGAATCATCGAACTTATCAATCTTTTAGAAAGTCGGTTTTTACCAATCGAAATCAAATTGATATTTGTCGAAATTGTTCCGAAGGCTCAAAAGTGTGGACATAATTTAAACTATAAACGGATTGCTTCGAAACCTTTACTTTCAAAAGCATTTTTGATTTTATCTTCCACATCTTCTACAGTTTGAACAGTTAAAATTTTATTTTCATCGCCCAAATCCACTTCCCATTTATCAATCTCAGAAATGGCGTTCAATCCAGGAGTTACTTTCTCTAAACAGTTAACACAACTTAATGATGTTTTAAATTTTAATTCTTTCATGATTTCTTGTTTTTTTCTATATTCTGTTTAACAATCGTAAAATAATTTTGTTTTACAGTTTACAATTCCATTCGTTTCAAACGCAAACTGTTCAATACAACCGACACCGAACTAAATGCCATCGCTGCGCCTGCAATCATTGGGTCTAATAAAAATCCAGTAAACGGATACAAAACACCAGCCGCAATTGGAATGCTGATTACATTATAAAAGAAAGCCCAAAATAAGTTTTGATGTATTCCTTTTACTGTTTTTGTAGATAACTTCAATGCTTTCGGAATCGACGCCAAGTCAGAAGTTGTCAATGTAATTTTTGCAACATCCATCGCAATGTCAGAACCATGTGCCATGGCGATGCTCACATCTGATTGTGCCAAAGATTCTGAATCATTAATTCCATCGCCAACCATTGCAACTACTTTTCCTTCTTGCTGTAACTTTTTTACAAAATCTGCTTTGTCAGAAGGCATTAAATCTCCTCTAAAATGCGTAATCCCAACTTGTTTCGCAATGGCAGACGCAGTATCTTCATTGTCGCCCGTCAACATATACACTTCAATTTCTTGCGCTTGTAAATCTTGAATTGCTTTTCGTGATGTTCCTTTAATTTCATCAGCAATCGCAATGGTAGCAATCAAATTTTCTTCATTTGCATAAAACACAACTGTATTCGCATTTGAACGCCATTCTTCAATTATTTTATTGAATTTATCAGGAATTTGGATATTTTGGGCATTCATTAATGCAAGATTTCCAACAAAATACAGTTTTCCGTCTTTGTCTTTTGCCTGAACTCCTTGTCCTGTGATACTTTGGAAATCTGTCATTTCCTCCGACTCAATTCCCTCTTCCTTTAGATGACGAATTACAGCATCTGCCAAAGGGTGTTCTGACAAGGTTTCAATTGAAAGTAATTTAGATTTTAATGATTTAATTTCTTCAAGTTGATTTTCTGCTTCTTCTTTCGGCTCTTGTAGAGAAGTCTTATGTTGATTCAACCACCTTGTATTTGTTACACTTGGTTTACCTTGAGTAATTGTACCTGTTTTATCCAAAATGATGGCGTTTGTTTTATGAGCCAATTCAAGGCTTTCCGCATCTTTTATTAAAATGTTATTTTCAGCTCCTTTGCCAATTCCAACCATAATCGCTGTTGGCGTGGCTAAACCGAGCGCACAAGGACAAGCTACAATCAAGACAGCAATGGCGGCAGTCAAGCCAAGTGTGAAAGCATTTTCTCCACCAAAAACAATCCAAACGATAAACGTTAAAATGGCAATCACAATTACAATCGGCACAAAAATACTGGCAATTTTATCAACCAAACGTTGAACAGGAGCTTTACTGCCTTGTGCTTCTTGCACCCGTTGAATAATTTGAGATAAGAACGTTTCCTTCCCAACTTTCTCAGCACGAAATTGAAAACTTCCTTTTTGGTTTACTGTTCCCGCAAAAACTTTATCACCTTGTGATTTTTCGACCGCAACAGGCTCTCCAGTTATCATGCTTTCATTTACATAAGAATTTCCAGAAATTACTTCTCCGTCAACAGGAATTTTCTCTCCAGGTCGAATCACAATTGTGTTTCCTGTTTCTACCGCTTCAATTGGAATTTCGGTTTCCGAACCATTAATGATGGCAATCAATGTTTTGGGTTGCAACTCCATCAGCTTTTTTAATGCTGTTGATGTATTAGATTTTGCTTTTGCTTCCAAAACCCTTCCCAATAAAATAAAAGTGATGATAACTGTTGCAGCTTCAAAATAAACATGTGGTTCAACACCTCTTTCTATAAAAAAAGAAGGAAAAAATGTTGTTAAAACACTATATAAATAAGCAATTCCTGTACTCATTGCCACCAACGTGTCCATATTCACCTGTCGATGCTTTGCTTGTTTATACGTATTGATAAAAAATACCCGTCCAAACCAAAAAAGCACAGGCGTTGCCAACGCAAAAGAAATATATTTTCCTACGGTCCATTCCATAAAAAACATCCCAATAATAAAAATTGGAATGGTTAAAATAGCAGCTCCTAAAAACTGCTTTTTTAAGTCTTTGTATTCTTTATTTTGAATTTCTTCTTGCTCCTTCACGGCATCTTTTTCAACAATAATCAAATCATATCCAGCATCCGAAACCCTTGACTTCAACTCCTCTTTTGTTACAATGGAAGTGTCAAAATCTACCAAAACGGTATTTGCTGCAAAATTGACATTGGCTTGTTGAACACCATCGGTTTTCCGTAAAATATTTTCTACACTAGACGCGCAACCAACACACGACATTCCCGTAACAGGAAAAGTTAACCTATCTATTGTTGTACCCATTTTTAATTTTTAATCGTTTCAAATATAACAATATAAAGCAGGGAAATGTTTTCATTTTTTGCCATACATCTCTCACTCATTCTTCATATTTTTGTACCTTCGCTGTAATAAGAAGAATCATGAAAAATAAATTATTCCGGTTTTCAGAAATCGCTAAGATGGAACATGTTATTGAACCAACATGGGAAATGCTTCATACCAACAACATCCCGTATAAAGGTAAGTGGAGAGAGATGGTTTTTGGGAACAACAACCCGATTACATTAGAACTGGGTTGCGGAAAAGGAGAATATTCGGTTGGTCTGGCACGAAAATATCCCAATCAGAATTTTATCGGAGTAGATATTAAAGGCGATAGAATTTATATCGGTGCTAAACAAGCAACAGAGGAAGGATTAAAAAACATTGTGTTTTTACGAACAAGAATTGACTTTATTGATCATTTTTTTGAAAAAGATGAAATCAACGAAATTTGGTTAACATTTTCTGACCCACAACCCAAAAAATCAAGGAAAAGATTGACCTCTGAGCTTTTTATTAATCGTTACCGCAAATTTTTAAAACCCGATGGAATTATCCACCTGAAAACCGATAGCGATATTCTTTTCGAATCAACAGAGGAGCAAATAAAATTACATGGGTATAAATCTTTGTTTCATACGTGGGATTTATACGGTGACATCAATCAATTGCCAGAAGAAGATCAAGAAACGTTACAAATAAAAACGTATTACGAGCAGCTGTTTACAGGCAAAGGAGCACAGATTAAATACACAAAATTCACCATTTGATGATGAAAAGGGTTTCTTCAATCAACGACGATAAAAAAGACTTCTATCAACGAGTTTTTGAAATTACACGACTGATTCCAAAAGGAAGAGTTACTTCTTATGGAGCAATCGCAAAAGCACTTGGAGCAACAGGTTCAAGTAGAATGATTGGTTGGGCGTTGAACGGTTGTTCCAAAGAACATGGAGTACCCATTCCGGCACATCGAGTAGTAAATAGAAATGGTGTTTTAACAGGAAAACATCACTTTAATCCACCATCATCCATGCAAAAACAATTGGAAGCAGAAGGAATTGAAATAAAAGATGATAAAGTTGTTGATTTTGAAAAACTATTCTGGGATCCAATAAAAGAATTGTCAGAAGATTGGTAATGTTCTATGAAGATTTTTTCACGTTTTCCATTATCTTTGTCAGTGTTCAATTAATTAAATATGGTATTCGTTACAGGTGGTACAGGACTTTTAGGAAGTCATCTTTTAGTAGAGTTGTCAAAACAACACGACAATATCACTGCGATATATCGTAATCAATCAAAAATTGAGAGAGTAAAGTCTGTTTTTTATCATTATTTAAAAGAAGAAACCGAGAATTATTTTAAAAAAATCATTTGGGTAGCTTGTGACATTTTGGATGTACCGAAATTAGAGGAAGTAATGGAAGGGCACAAAGTCATTTACCATTGCGCTGGATTTGTATCTTTTGCACGTAGGGATTTTTCTTCATTGATAGAAATTAACCGATATGGCACAGCCAATATGGTGAACGTTGCTTTATCAAAAAAAGTCGATAAATTTTGCCATGTTAGCTCCACTTCAGCGGTCGGGAGAAAAGATATTCCATCAAATGTAGAAATTACTGAAAAAGGCAAATGGATTTTAACTGAAAAAACAAGTGGATATTCCATATCAAAATATAGTGCAGAGAAAGAAGTTTGGAGAGGAATCCATGAAGGTCTGAATGCTGTAATTGTAAATCCTTCTATCATTTTTGGATATGGAAATTGGGATGAAAGCTCCATGAAAATTTTCAAAAGGATAAAAAAAGGAATTAATTTTTACAGTTCTGGCGCCAACGCCTTTGTAGATGCTAGAGATGTTGCCAAAATCATGGTAACATTAATGAATCAAGACATATTTAATGAGAGATTTTTATGTACAGGAACAAACATATCTTTTAAAGAAGTATTTGAAAAAATAGCCATCCAATTAGATAAGAAGCCACCCACTTTTCAAGTGAATAAATTTTTAATGGGAGTTGCTTGGCGACTTTCAGTTTTGTGGGGTTTTATTACTTTCTCTAAGCCTACTTTAAGCAGAGAGACTGCTCGGAATGCTTTTACTGTGGCAAAATTCAATAGCAATAAAGTAAAAGAGCGAATTGGTCATGAGTTTTATGGTTTGGATGAAACAATAGAAAACGTTTTGCGGTAGTATTGAAATTATCCCACCATCTCTCCCACAATCGATTTTTTCATCATTTCTGAAATCACACCAACATCTTTATAATTTCCCAAAAGGTGCATAATTTTTGTAATCGCTGCCTCTGTTGTTAAATCTTCTCCACTAATTACTCCAATTTTATTTAACATCACACTGTTCTCATACATGCCTTGGTTAACTTTCCCTGATTGGCATTGAGTGATATTGACAACAATTCCGCCTTCTTCAATATAATTAGCAATCATTTGAAATAACTTTGGATTGTGAGGAACATTTCCAGCACCAAAAGTCTCCATTACAACCGCTTTCACACGTTCAATATCAAAAAGTCCTTGATAAACAGAAGTTAAACCACCCGGAAAAATTTTCATCAATGCTATCCGATTATCCATCTTTGGATAAAACATGAGTTCTTTCTGTTTGGTCTGAAATAATAGATGCGATGAGCTATATTTTATGTTTATCCCTGCAACTGCCAATGGCGGATAATTGGGAGATAAAAACGCTTCAAAAGCATCCGCCGAGATTTTTGATGTGCGATTTCCTCGGTACAGATAATCTTCAAAACAAATGGCAACTTCTTTGATTTGACTTTCGCCAAATTCATTTTTTGCAGCAGCAATTTCAATGGAAGTAATTAAATTTTCCTTCCCATCAGTACGAATTGTGTCTATGGGTAATTGAGAACCTGTTAAAATAATTGGCTTTTGTAGTCCTTGGAGTATAAAACTTAATGCACTCGAAGTGTATGCCATTGTATCTGTACCGTGTAAAATCACAAAACCGTCAAATTGTTCATAATGTTCAATGATAATTTGAGCAATTTCTTTCCAAATATCAGGATTCATATCAGAAGAATCGATGGGATGTTCTAAAGAAACACTCTCTAAATTCACATTGATTTTATCCAATTCTGGAACTTGCTTTTTAAGATATCCAAAATCAAAAGCCACCAATGCTTTGGTCTCTGAGTCTTTTACCATTCCAATGGTTCCACCCGTATAAATCAATAGAACTTTCGATTTATTCATGTTGCAAGAGTTTAAAAATTTCTAACGCGCTTTTTGTTGTTATTTGATCAATTTCTTCTTCACTAACTCCATAAATATTGGAAAGTTTTTGTGCAATAAATGGGACATATCCACTTTCATTTCTCTTTCCACGGTATGGAGTTGGTGCAAGATAAGGAGAATCTGTTTCTAAAACCAAATGTTCCAAATCAATGTGTTTTAAAACTTCATCTAACCCACTTTTTTTAAAGGTTACAACCCCGCCAATTCCCAATTTAAAATTCCCATAATTGATAATGTGGTTCGCCTGTTCCAGGTTTCCTGTAAAACAATGTAAGACACCCGACAAGTCATCATCGTTTTCTTCATCTAGAACCATCAAAATCTCGTCAAACGAATTTCTGCAGTGAATACTTACAGGAAGTTTTTCCTCCTTCGCCCAACGAATTTGCGCCCGAAACGCATGTATTTGTTCTTCCCGATACGTTTTGTCCCAATACAAATCTATCCCAATCTCTCCAATTCCAACATGATGACCGCGCTGGAAAAAAGTTTTTATTTGTTCTATTTGCTCTTCCCAATTTTCTTTTATTTCTGAAGGATGTAATCCCATCATAGCATAGCAAGCATTAGGAAAGTTAACTGTCATTTTTTCCATTTCAGAAATTGTATCGACGTTGATATTTGGTAATAAAAACTTAGAAACACCATTTTTAATTGCACGTTCTATCATATCAGAGCGATCGTCATCAAATTGTTCTACATACAAATGCGTGTGTGTATCTATCATGAGATTATGAATTTTTATAGCAAATTTAGAAGTTTTACTGTGTTATTTTTAGAAAAACATGATTTTAATCAAAAACACAATCATCTCATATAAACTCTTTTCTTATTCTTACAGAAGTTTCTGTAAATTTGTATGAAAGAAAACAATATGAAAAAGACAAAAACATCCAGTGACTCAAAAACGATTATGACAAATATTGTATTGCCCAATCACACCAATCCACATGGAGTTTTATTTGGAGGAGAATTATTGGCTTGGATTGACGTTGCGGGAGTTGTTACGGCACAACGCCACTCTGGTCGAATAGTTGTGACTGCCTCTGTAAATAATGTTTCGTTTGATTCTCCAATTCGAGAATCGGATATTGTAACTTTAGAAGCAACTGTTTCTCGTGCTTTTACAAGTTCCATGGAAGTTTTTGTAGATGTTTATGTTGAAAACCCCATTTCTGGCGAGCGAAAGAAACACAATGAAGCGATTTATACTTTTGTAGCTGTTGACCAAAATGGAAAACCGATTGATGTACCTGAATTAATTCCTGAAACTGAGCTAGAAAAGGAAAGATATGCAAGTGCCTTACAGCGGAAACAATTGAGTTTGATTTTGGCAGGACGAATGAAACCAGGCGAAGCAACCGAATTAAAAAAGATATTTTTGGAAGACAATATTTCCTAATCCACCATCATTATTGCTTCTTCAAAACGAATATTTATATCCACTTCAATTGGAAGTTCCGTTCCTTCTTCAGATATCAACCTTCCTTTTACAGTAAATTCAAAATTACCTAAACGCGGTTGGAAATCAATCAGTTCCGCACTTCCTGATTGCAATTGATATTCAACCTCTTTTCCATCAACATTTTTAAATACAGTTAGTGTAAAAGTTTGGTTCCCGTCATTGTTCATAGCTCCCTTGTATTTCCCTTTAAAATTAGTGTCAATCCCTTTTTTGTTAAATTGAATTACCACCCGTTCGTTGAATGCGTTTTGGATAAATGCTTTGATTCTTGTTTTAGTAAAAGATAAAACATTTCGTTTCTTTTCAAAGGTTCTAAAATCCAAAGAGTCTCCATCAATTTCAATATGTGCTTTTCCCATATTATAGAAATCTGAGCCTAAACTTTTTCTTTTTATCTCAGGGCGATCTTCATCTACAATTTCGATATATTCCCCATTCCACTTTCCCTCAGGTAAGCTGTCGTAATGAGTAATTTCAACTTCTTCGGATGATGTCTCACTAGTTTCGTTACTTATACAAGAAACAAGGAATATACCCATTCCTAACAAAACAATAAAACCTCTTTTTAACATCTTTAATTTTATTTTTGTTTTAACTTTTTTCGATAAAATTGCTTCCTTTTCTTTTTATCAGCTGCTTGCCATTTTGGTCCTTCACCGAGTTTTTCAGGCAATTTCCCTTGAGGGATTTTGGATTCGATTAACCGCTGAATTTTATCAATTTTCGGCATATCCTTTGGGTTTACTAAAGAAATGGCTTCACCTTCTGTGTTTGCTCTTGCCGTTCTTCCAACCCGATGGATATAATCTTCAGCATCTCTTGGAAAATCAAAATTAATAACCATATTAATCTCTTTAATATCAATTCCTCTACTCATAACATCGGTTGCTACTAGCAAAGGAATTCTACCTGAGCGGAATCCACGAAGAACCTCTTCTCTTTCTTCTTGTTCCAAATTCGATGAAATTCCTTTTGTTTTTGGATAGCCATTTTTCCTTAAGAATTGAACAATATTACCAACTTTAGCCTTCGTCGAAGAGAAAATTAAAATTCTTTGGTAATCTTTCTTTTGGTCTAAAATATGCTTAATTAGAGGTAATTTCTGTTCATCATAAGCGAGATAAACCATTTGTTTTACACCCTCAGCAGGTTTCGATAAAGAGAAGTTAATTTCGACAGGATTTTTCAACAACGTGCGAGCAAAACTTCTTATTTCAGAAGCCATTGTTGCGCTAAACATTAAGTTTTGTCTTTGTTTGGGTAATACTTCAAATATAGACTTTAAATCATCTATAAAACCCATATCTAACATACGGTCTGCCTCATCTAAAACCAATTGTTTTAAGTTAGAAAAATCAGTATTTCCAATTTTTATGTGAGAAAGCAATTTCCCAGGAGTTGCCACAACAATATTAACACCATTAGCAAGTGCTTCCTTTTGCATTTGCCAATCTTTTGCATCGCCTCCGCCGTAAATTGCCACAGAACTTGCTCCAACAAAGTAGCTTAATCCTTGAATTTGATTATCAATTTGAATAGCAAGTTCCCTCGTTGGAACGATGATTAATGTATTTACACTATCCGAAGGCTCAACTGTCAATTGATGAAGAATCGGCAAAACAAAAGCCGCTGTTTTTCCCGTTCCTGTTTGCGCACATCCGATTAAATCTTTTCCTGCCATAATCTCAGGAATTGCAGCTTCTTGGATGGGCGTAGCATCCTTAAACCCCATATATCCAATTGCTTCTAAAAGTTGTTCATTTAATTTTAGTGCCGTAAACTTCATTTTACAAAAGTACGAATTATATGGATTGTAACAGATTATAATGTGTTATTAATGGTTAAATTCCCACCTCTATTTTATTAAAAATTAATAAACTCCCAAACCCCAAAAAAATAAACACCCTGACTTAATACACTTTTTTGTACTGTCCCTCCTCCTTAATTGTAATTTCCGACTTTTGGCTGCCAATTCCGCCTACGGGCTTTAGTTGTTCCTGCTGTGCTTGCTTTTGTTTGGCTTTTAGCTGGTACTTCCTCTTATTATTTGAATAATATCCTATAACTGGAAGTATGCCGATATATATTTGATTTATCTTCCTTTTTTGGGAGATAACCATCAAATAATAATCGGTATAGATGTACTCGCTCCAAGCCACAAAAGCAAAGCACAACCGTTCACAAGCTATCACCCTCCGTCGGAGCAGGAAAAAATACCCCTTTCAATTTTACGGACTAACACCAAATGAAGTGCTCAATGGAGAAAAAATAGAGAAATCAATGACTACCCTATTTATAGCATGAAACGTTAGAAAATCTCATGTTGCGAAGCATTCGCCTTGGAATTCCATTGATTTTTTTGTTTCGTTTTTTTATCAAGAAAAAAATGAAAAGAAAGAATTGTTGAAGCAAAAAACATAAGGGATAAGGATTTTTTAATCGGACGATAGTGATTTTAAAAATAAAACAGCATTTTAAAGAGTATTAAATGAAAGTTCCCAAAAAATATACAAATGATTCGTATCTTTGTTAAATGGCGCAGAAGAATCTTTACATAATTGCAGGTTGTAATGGAGCGGGAAAAACAACAGCTTCTTATACTATATTGCCAGAAATTTTAAACTGTAAGGAATTCATTAATGCAGATGAAATAGCTAAAGGAATATCTCCTTTTCAACCCGAAAAAGTAGGGCTTGAAGCAGGTCGAATTATGTTAAACCGAATTAATGAGCTAATCAAAAGTGGTACAAGCTTTGCATTTGAAACTACATTAGCTACGAAAAGCTATAAAAACAAGATAATAGAAGCACAGAGAAAAGGATACCAAGTAACTTTATTGTTTTTTTGGTTACAATCAATAGATTTAGCCAAAAAACGTGTTCAAACTCGAGTAAAAGAAGGTGGACACAATATACCTCCAGAAGTTATTGAGCGAAGATATACCAAAGGAATAAACAATTTATTTGATATTTATTTCCCTATTGTTAATAATATTTATATTTTTGATAATTCTAAAGGGATATCTATAAGTATTGCATCAAAAGAGAATGACGAAGAAATAAATGTCATTAATCAAGATAAATTTGATCTTTTAAGAACATATTATGAAAAAAGATAATAAAACAAAACCTAAAAGCAAGGAATTAGAGAAAATAATTAAAGGTCTAGAATTGACTTACAAAAATCTTATTCAATTCAAAAAAGAAAAAAACAGTGTGCTAATTGTTATGCGTGAAGGAAAGATTGTTGAATTGCAACCCTAATGATTTTTTTTAGTATATCGGGAATTGCAACCCTAATCTTTCATTGAAATCCAAAAATGGGAAATCAAAACTCTTATTACCTAGCCATCTTTTAATTTAAAGAATAATTAAACTGGTTTCTAAAGAAAATTAACCCCCTCCACAAACACTTGTTTATCAACACATTCGTTGCAACGAAGTGTTTTATTCGCTTTTACTTCCCGTTGATCAGTGAGCTACGGTTGTCTCGGGAATTGCCCGGAACTTTTTCAGCCTGAGATTAATTAAAAATAATTAAACAAACCCATCAAAACCCTATAATAGACTTTAAATCAATTAGATACATGAGTTATAGATAAAAATAGATATCGTATTTTGATTATTTTTCAAATGCACAACGGGTTTAGTTATAATTTTTAGCCTAAATTTGTACTTTATTAAGAAATTAGATATGAAAAGAAACTTATATTTTTTATTTACAGTTGTATTATTTATGAGTAGCTGTGGTGACGCTTCAAAAAAATCTGATGAAGTTGTTGAAGAAGAAGTCGTTGAAGTAACTTACAGCAGTTTTGGTACAGAAATAACTCCTGATGGTGCAATTGATTTTGTAGAAATGACAGATAAATTTAAAAATCTTGAAGAAGGAGATACCATTCCAATTAAATTCGCTTCTACCATTTCCGAAGTTTGTCAAAAGAAAGGATGTTGGATGAAAATGGATTTAGACGGCGAGGAAGATGCATTTGTCCGCTTCACAGATTATGGATTTTTTGTTCCTTTCAATGCTGGAGATCATAAAGCAATCGTTGAAGGTTCAGCTTTTATAAGTGTGGTTTCCGTTGAAGAACTTCAACATTATGCTAAAGATGCGGGTAAATCAGAAGAGGAAATTAATCAAATTACAGAGCCAGAAAAAAGATTTTTAATACGTGCAGACGGTGTTTTAATCGAAGACATTGCACTCGCAGAAACTGAAACAGAAGTAAGTAATGAAGAATAATTTTTTCTTTTTTATCTATCTTTCATTCATTTTGATTTCCTGTTCTGAGGATATCGAAACAGCTACTGTTGCACCAAGTAAAGATTTGAAAAAAACAGATTTCGAGATGTATGAGGTGTCGGAGATGACAGCCTTGATGGAACGTCTTTATGCTAACAATCAGGTAATAAAACGTAAAATTGAAGCCGGCGAAACAAATTTTGGTGATTTACCCGAAGATTATATCCGCATTCACAGTGCAGTGCTAACAGACCCAACAGATAGAGATGAGTTTTTAGAACGTCAAGCAGAGAGTTTTTTAGAGGCGCAATCTTTGGTTTATTCCGACCCTACCAATGCAAAAGCAAATTTCAATTTAATGGTTAATTCTTGTATCGAATGCCATAAGGTAAAATGTTCGGGGCCTATTGAAAGGATTAAGAAATTGTATATCCCCGAAGATTAAAAAAGATACGGTTTGTAATCGAAACAAAATCATCTTTGAGGCAACTCAAACAGTATTTTTCATTATCTTCACACAAAAAATATTGGTTATGGCAGAACTCAAATGGGAAACCATTAAAAAATATGAAGATATCACCTTTAAAAAATGTAATGGTGTAGCACGTATTGCATTTAATCGACCAGAAGTGAGAAATGCTTTTCGACCTGAAACCGTTGATGAATTGTTAGAAGCGCTAATCATTGCACATGAATCGCAAGAAATTGGAGTTGTTTTATTAACTGGAGAAGGACCATCTCCGAAAGATGGAGGCTGGGCATTTTGTTCCGGTGGCGACCAACGTGTGCGTGCAAAGAGAGGTTATCAAGGTGGCGATGGTGTAAATAAATTCAACATTTTAGATGTTCAACGTCGCATTCGTTTTATGAATAAAGTCGTGATTGCCGTTGTACCTGGTTGGACTGTTGGAGGCGGACATTCTTTGCACGTAGTTTGTGACTTAACAATTGCAAGCAAAGAACACGCCATTTTTAAACAAACAGATTTAGATGTGGCAAGTATTGACGGAGGTTATGGTTCTGCATATTTAGCGAAAATGGTCGGACAAAAAAGAGCAAGAGAAATATTTTTCTTGGGACGCTCCTACTCTGCCGAAGAAGCCTTCCAAATGGGAATGGTCAATGCTGTCGTTCCACACAATGAACTAGAACAAACTGCTTATGATTGGGCGCAAGAAATCATGACGAAAAGTCCAACAGCAACAAAGATGGCTAAGTTTGCTATGAATTTGGTTGATGATGGATTGGTAGGACAACAAATTTATGCCGGAGAAGCTACACGGTTAATCTATGGAACAGACGAAGCAGAAGAAGGTCGAAATGCTTTCCTTGAAAAACGCGAAAGAGACTTTAGTAAATATCCCAAATTTCCATAATCACGATGAGTGCATTAGAATTGACATTAATCGATAAATTTGGAAAAAACAATGTTTCTTCTATTCAGCTTTCTGACAATGATTATATCAGTATATTAAAAGTTAATATCCAGACTAAATTTTCAAAGTGCATCATTGTTACCAATGGATTGTCAAATTACAAAATGCCAGTTCCTGAACAATATAAAGGTCAAGAATTTAACGAAATCTACTTTTGTTTGCCAAGTTATTGGGATATTGAAGATAAAAACAACCCAAAAATGAATTGGCCAGTTGAAATCTTACAAAAATTGGCTAAAAATGTCATGAAAAACAATACTTGGTACGGAAGAGGTCACACCATCGCCAATGGAAATCCGCCCAAATCCATTTCTGAAACCATGAAACAAGAATATTTTGTGATGACAGCACCTATTTCAATGGAAGATTATTTGCGACCGATAGCGATTGAAGACAAAACCATTCATTTTCTATCGGTAATTCCAATTTTCAAAAATGAATTGAAACTAAAAGAAACGAAAGGCTACAAAAAGTGGATTCGTGGATACAGAGCAAAAAACGGCACAGAAATTTTGGATGATTTCAGAAAACCGATGAAATCGGGACTCTTAGAAAGATTTATAAAAAAATAAAGTCCGTTTTAATCATTGAGTTAAAACATCTTGTTTATACTTTCTCCTGACTTCCGCAGATTAACGCTCAAAATAAAAAAACCGTTTTGATTAAACCAATAATTTAAAAAATTAACGTCCAATTATCATTAACCTAATTCTCAAGGACGCACATTAAAACTTTTAGAAGTTGGAACGAACTAAAAACTGTAAAAAGTTGAGGAAGTTCCGCAGCTTGCGGAGGAAATCACCGAAACTTTCAGTTTTTAGGAGCGGAAACGAGAAAAGTTTTGAAGTGCTAGACCTTTTTACTCACCATTTTTATTAAAATTTTATGGTGTTCGTGAGCTCCTTTCAGTCGGTTACGAACTTTTTGGGGCAATGCCAACCGACCGCAGGGAGCTCATGAATACATTAAAAACAATGAAAAGAATAATGAATAAAAAGTGGATAATTTAAAAATAATAAACGCTCATGCTTTAGAAAAACCAGTTTAAAATCAATTTAGTTAATCAGGCAGAGCGCAAGCTCCTTTCAGTCGGTTGTTTTGTCGGACGATAGTGATATATTAACAGTTATTCCATACCTTTTATCACAACTATCCGAAACTTGCTATAAAAAAAATGCCTGAAAATGCTTTACTTTGAAAAAAATCTCACAAGTTTTCAAATATGGCATTATTCAGGCGCTCCAAAAATACAAATAAACCTTTACTTGGTCAAATTTTAAATTTAATTCCAACTCATTTATTAAAATCTGAAATCCACAGACACCAATCAGACAAAGGTTGTTCTAAATACAAGACTTACGACCAATTGGTAGCTTTAATGTTCGGACAGCTGAACAAATGCTATACGCTTTCCGACATAAGTTGTGGATTATCAATTAGTAGCACCTTTTTATCCGACGTAGGATTAAGTCAAAGTCCTGCCAAATCCACAATGAGTGATGGCAATAAAAACCGGAATTATCAGGTGTTCGAGAGTCTATATTACAAGCTCTTGAGCTACTACAAACACACCTTGAAATCCAAACATCAAAGTCACATTATCGAAGAAATCAAAAACCATAATATCAAATTGATAGACAGTACTACGATTAGTCTATGTTTGAATCTTTTTAATTGGGCAAAGTTCCGAACAGCTAAGGGCGGGCTTAAAATCCACACAGTTTGGGACGACCAGTTAGGGCTTCCCGATATGGTAAACATCAGCGAAGCTAAGATTAACGACCGCTATGGATTGCTCAACAATGTATTCGATAAAGGCACGATAATCGTTGAGGATAGGGGTTATTTTGATTTTTCATTGATGATGAGCAGAATCCAAGCAGACAATACATTCGTTACCCGTATCAAAGAAGGTACGGTATATCGCACCTTGGAAGAAAAGGAACTTCCCGATGAAAAAGACCAAGATATTCTCAAAGATGAGATTATCGAACTTACTTCCAAAAGGGCAGAAAAAACAGGTATTCACAAGAAAAGATTGCGTTTGGTACACGTTTACAAAGAAGATGAAAACAAAACAATCGAAATCATCACTAATAATCTTGATTGGGAAGCAAGAACCACAGCTGATTTATACAAAAAGCGTTGGGACATCGAATTGTTTTTCAAAGCAATGAAACAAAATTTACAGATAAAAACCTTTCTGGGAACAAGTAAAAATGCCGTGAAGTCTCAGATTTACGTAGCTTTGATATGCTATCTGTTGTTGGAACTGATTAAAAGATGTTATTGCACGGGAAAACCAGCTTTTAGTAATTTTTGCGAGAAAATCAGGGTCTGTCTGATGCATTATCTGACCTTGAATTATGTCTGCAACGAACTCAAACCAATCGTAAAGAAAGTTAAAAAACCACCTGAAAAAACACTTTTTGACAGAGATAATTTCAGCACACAAATAGTTTTAAGGCTGTAAATCAATGGTTTAAGCCCGGACGCAACCGATTTTTTAAAACTTTCGGACGGCTGTGACCTTTTATAAAAGAATAGATTTTTTTTGGTAGAAATGATAGAAAATATCTCAGAATTTGATTTTTTTTTATTAACTTAGGGGCTTGATTTTAATTAAAGAATTGTGGTGAAACACATTCTTTTTAAAGGTCTAAAAGTGTTATTGACTAATAATAAAATAGCAAAAAGGTCAGGTTAATCCAGCTTTTGGAACAATATTTATGAAAGGAGAAGACTTAAAAATCTATAGATAAATTCGAAGATAACATGCATACTTAGTGCCTTAGGGTAAATTTTAAAACTTAAAATTACAAATAAAATGGGAAAAATAATTTATGGAATTCTTTTATTAGGATTAATAGGAGTTGGAACTATTGGATGTGAAAAAGATAAAATTCAAAATCCAGAGTTAATTAATGACAATATGATTTTAACAAGTAACGATGATCAAGAACTTAAAATCATAAGACCTAGCTATGGTGAAATAGCTTGTTTTATTAGGAACTCAGAAGGAGATGTTTTTTGGGGTAAGAGATGTGGCACCCCAAAAGGAAAGTGTGGAAAAAAGGAAACAGCTTGTGAAGCCATAAGAGTTGTTGCTGAACAGAGGTTGCCTGAAGGCATGAAAGCTGATGAATTTATCAAGGTGTGGAATAATGACGAGTCAAGAGTGATTCTTGAGAAACAAGGATATTACTCTCAAGATGTGAAAGAATGAATTAATTTAAGGAGATACGAATTCGTATCTCCTTTTTCTCTTAAATTTTAAATAATGAAAAACCTTGTCTTATTTTTAGTAGTTGTTATTTCAATTAATACTGGTTGCAGGAACAACTCAAATACCTCGCATCAAATAAACAAAATAGAAATAAAACTAAATGAAATTGACTCTATAAATAGAGGCGATGTTGACTTATCATTAGCTATTCAATATCCAAACTCTAATTATTTATATTGCACCAACAATATGGGTAATGCTGATAAATTACAAATATTCAGAATCAGCTTAAACACTTTTAAAATTGATAAAATTCTTGATATTCCAAAAGGAGATTTTTTTGAAGCTTACTTCGTTGATGAGATTGATGAAAAAATATACCTATTCATGAATGAAGAATTAAATTCTTATACTTTTGAAAGTAAATTGCTTAAAAACATAAAAATTGATGTTGGTGATATTGGTTTTATTACCAACTTAAAACCTTTTTCGTTTTATCCATATATTATTAATGAAAAACTATACGTAGAGTTTTTCCCAAATATAGACGGGACTTATGCAAATAAAGAATTTTATACACATCCTTTTCAAGTTGCCGTAGATCTAAATTCTACAAAAACTCAATTTATCAATACAAAGTATCCTGCTGAGTATAAAAATCACTGCTACGGTTTTAATTTTATTCCAGATAGATTTTTTACGGATGATAACCTTCAAATAGTGACATTTCCATATAATGACTCCGCATACATATATGATTTGCACGGCGTACATTTAAAAACCGTCTTTTTTGGAACGAATAAATCGCACGAATTTCAGCACATACCATACACGGAAATAGACAAACTTCAGCAGGAAGTATTTGATAATTTTAATTCTGACATGCCATTTTACGGCTTTTCAACCTTTATTCCAAATCAAAACATTCTGGTTAGGCAATATTTTGATTTTAACAAAGAAGAAGAAAGATTAGATAATACAATAATCTTATATGATAATGAATGGAATTATATTGGCGAAACTATGCTCAACAAAAACCTTTCATTATTTGGAAGTATAAAACATGGTTTATTACATTTAAAAGCAAAAGATGATAAAATTAAAATATACAGTGTTAAGTATCGGTAGAAGCATATTGCTTGGATTTATCTTATTATTATTAACTTTTTGTAATAGAAAAGAAAATCCCAACTCAACGACACCTTACTCTAAAATAGGATATTTCTATAAAGATTCTTTTGATTTAAGAGTTTCAGATTTTCTTTCCATGTATGATGACTCTGAGTACTTTACTTTTATTGATTATTCAACTTGTGCCAGATGCTCAGACAGCAAAATTATAGATTACTTTGAAAATCTAAATCAAAATAAAAGTTTAACCTTATTTTTCAACGATTCAATTGTATATCATTCATATTTAAAAGGATTTCCTTCAATTAACTGGGTGTATTTGGAGAATGCTTACTGGGACGAATATCATTTGCGCAGCTCTAATATCATTGAATATCAAAAAGGTAACAATAATTACACAAGAGTTAATTATGGCGATTAGTTAAAAAACCGTTTTGATTAAACCAATAATTTAAAAAATTAACGTCCAATTTTCATTAACTTAATTCTCAAGGACGCACATTGTAAAATCAAAACGCAGAAGTCAAGAAATAAAGTCCGTTTTAATCATTGAGTTAAAACATCTTGTTTATACTTTCTATATACTTTAACAAATCATTTGTTCCTTCTTTTGATGTGCTAGAAGTTAAAAATATTTGAGGCAACTCTTCCCACGACTCTAACATTACTTTTTTATAATGAGCGATGTTGCTTTCCAATTTATTTTTCGTCAATTTATCAATTTTGGTAAAAACCATAGAAAAAGGAATGGCGTTGGTGGCGCAAAACTCCATAAACTCAATATCTAACTTTTGCGGTTCAAGTCGGCTGTCTAATAAAACAAACAAATTCATCAAATTCTCCCGTTGGGTAAGATAGTCATTGATGAAATTTGCCCAATCACGTCTATCCGATTTAGAAGATTTTGCGTAACCATATCCAGGTAAATCCACCAAATACCACTCTTTATTAATAAGAAAATGATTTATTAACTGGGTTTTTCCTGGTCGCCCAGAAGTTTTTGCTAAATTTTTATTATTTGTCATAGCGTTTATCAAGGAAGATTTCCCAACATTGGAACGACCGATAAAGGCATACTCAGGCATATTTGGTGCAGGACATTTATCTATATCTGTGTTACTTATAACAAATTGCGCCGACTTTATAATCATTATAAATTTTTATACAAAGTTATTTTTTTAGTCGTTAAAATGAAATATATTAAATTTTTATTATCTTTAAGCAATCTTTTAATATAAAGAGAGTTGCAAAACTCGTCATCTTAATTAACTGATAATGAATGAATAATAGTTTAAAAATGCAATATTTTGTGTTTTAATTTTGAAATTTAAAACATAAACTATTTCTTTGCAAACTAAATAACCTTAAAAAAATAGGAAAATGTCTGATATTAAATCAAGAGTTGTATCAATTATTATTGATAAATTAGGTGTAGAAGAAGATGAAGTTACAACAGAATCTTCATTCACAAATGATCTAGGAGCTGACTCTCTAGACACAGTTGAGTTGATTATGGAGTTTGAAAAAGAATTCAACATTGCAATTCCAGACGACCAAGCTGAAAACATTCAAACAGTAGGTCAAGCAGTTGCTTATATTGAAGAAAACGCTAAGTAAAATTTAAAGCAAACTTTGATTTAGATAAACCTTATGGAGTTAAAACGGGTTGTTGTAACAGGATTAGGAGCACTAACGCCAATCGGAAATACGATTAGTGAATATTGGGATGGACTAATCTCGGGAAAGAGTGGTGCTGCGCCTATCACCCATTTTGACGCATCGTTGTTTAGAACACAGTTTGCGTGTGAATTAAAAAATTTTAATGCCCTTGACTTTCTAGATAAAAAGGAAGCAAGAAAATTAGATAACTTTTCTCAATACGCCATGGTTTCTTCAATGGAAGCCATGGCTGATTCTAAATTACTAGAGTCAAATCCAGACCGCGACCGAATTGGGGTGATTTGGGGCTCGGGAATTGGTGGAATCAAAACATTTCAGGATGAAACAGAAGGGTTTCTTAAAGGAGATGGTTCTCCAAAAATAAATCCTTTCTTTATCCCTAAAATGATTGCTGATATTGCTGCAGGACACATTTCTATCCAATATGGATTGCGTGGTCCAAACTACGTTACCGTTTCTGCTTGCGCTTCTTCTACAAATGCCATTATCGATGCATTCAATATTATCCGATTAGGAAAAGCTGATGCAATTGTTACTGGTGGGTCTGAAGCAGCAGTAACTCAAATGGGAGTGGGTGGTTTTACAGCAATGCGCGCGCTTTCAACAAGAAACGATTCGCCACAAACCGCTTCTCGTCCGTTTGACAAAGACAGAGATGGTTTTGTGTTGGGAGAAGGAGCTGGAGCGTTAATTCTTGAAGAATATGAGCACGCAATAAAGCGTGGTGCTAAAATCTACGCAGAAGTAGCTGGAGTGGGAATGTCTTCGGACGCATATCATATTACAGCCCCGCATCCTGAAGGGATTGGAGCAAGAAATGTGATGATAGAAGCGTTGAAAGATGCTGAATTGAAACCAGACGATGTAGATTATGTAAATGTACACGGAACATCAACGCCGCTTGGTGATGTCGCAGAAACAAAAGCAATCAAAGAAGTTTTTGGTGAACATGCATATAATTTAAACATTTCCTCAACAAAGTCGATGACGGGTCACCTTTTGGGTGCCGCTGGAGCAATTGAGGCAATTGCTTGCATTTTAGCAGTTCAAAACAACATCGTTCCCCCAACTATCAACCACTTTACTGATGACGAAGAGTTAGATAATAAACTCAATTTTACATTTAATAAACCGCAAAAAAGAGTTGTTGATGTGGCTTTATCAAATACTTTTGGGTTTGGTGGTCACAACACATCGGCAATCTTTAAAAAGTTTAAAGAATAAATAAAAATGAGATGGTTTTCATTTCAATCTCGCCCAAAAAATAAAAATGAACTACAACTTATAAAATTTCTAATTAAAAAGTTTGGGTATAGACCTAAAAATCTGAAAATTTTTAAAACCGCACTTACTCATAAATCCATTTCTAATGTCTCTAAGGGACTTGAATCAAATGAAAGACTTGAATTTTTGGGTGACACAATACTTGATGCTGTTATTGCAGATATCTTGTATGAGAAATTCCCAGATAAAAACGAAGGCTACCTCACTAAAGTAAAATCTAAACTCGTTAGTCGTAAAACACTTTCCATGGTGGCAAAAAAAATGGAAATTGGTAAAAATATTTATTTCCAAAAAGGAAGGGGAATTAATGTTCATTCTTTAGAGGGAAATGCCTTAGAATCTCTTATTGGTGCAATATATTTAGATGGTGGATTCAAGACAGTTAAAAAGTCTATAACACATTCTATTTTGCGTAATTACCTAAACATTCAAGATGTTTTAGAAAATGAAATCGACTTTAAAAGCCAACTATACATTTGGGCTCAAAGAAATAAAATCAACATCGAATTTAATTTAATGCGTGAAGAACTCATTAAAGGTGAATGGAACTATGAAGTTGAGGTTTTACTCAATTCCATTCCTCATGGAAGAGGTAAAGGAAATACAAAGAAAATGGCGGAACAAAGTGCTTGCAAGCAAACTTTAGAATTAATTGGTTAATTCTATTCACCTCGTTGATTGACAAAATACTGAATTGCAAGTCGATACCCTTCAAGTCCAAATCCAAAAATACAACCTTCAGTAACAGGACTAATTAAACTCTTATGCCGAAAAGTTTCTCGATCAACAATATTTGAAATATGAACTTCAATTATTGGAATATCACTGGCTTTAACTGCATCATGTATAGCAACAGAAGTATGCGTGTATCCACCAGCATTAAGAATAATTCCTTTCGCGTCTGAATTTTGTATAAAGTTAATGATTTCTCCTTCCAAATTACTCTGCCGAACCTCAATATCAATTCCATCAAAATTAAGGGAATCAATGTATTCATCAAAAGATTGTGAACCATAAATTTCAGGTTCTCTTTTTCCTAAAAGGTTTAAATTTGGACCATTTATTATTAAAACTTTCATTGCATTTTATTCTTACAATAATAATCAATTTTTATGAATCTGGCTTACAACCCAAGAGGTTAAATCCGCTTTTATATAAAAAATTCTATATCTTTACTATATGAAAATTTGGAGTACTTATCAAAAGGATTTTATAAATTACCTAAGGATAGAGCGGGGTTTGGCTGAGAATTCTATTTTTGCCTATCAACAAGATTTAGATAAGTTAATTGATTTTTGTACGATTAGAAATATTGCTCCAAATGAAGTAGAATTACAAACTTTAAAAGACTTTATTAGTGATTTGCACGAGTTGGGATTGTCGGCCCGTTCACAGGCAAGAGTAATAAGTGGAATAAAACAATTTTTTGATTTCCTGATTTTAGAAAATACCATTCAAAACGACCCAAGTAGTTTGTTAGAATTACCAAGAATCAGCCAAAAATTACCTGTTTTTTTAACCATTGAGGAAATCGACCAATTACAATCTGCCATAGATTTAAGCAAACCAGAAGGCCACAGAAATAAAGCCATCATAGAGACACTTTACAGTTGCGGACTGCGAGTAAGTGAATTGGTCAATCTTAAATTTTCAAATATATATTTTCAGCAAGGATTTATTCGGGTTATCGGAAAAGGGAATAAAGAACGCCTTGTTCCTATTAGTCCTTCCGTTGAAAAAGAAATAAACCTTTATGTAGAAGGAACCAGAAATCATCAAAAGATACAACCTGGAAATGAAGATTATGTATTTCTAAACCGTCGTGGAAGAAAACTCACAAGGGTCATGATTTTTACAATAGTTAAGGATTTGTCAAGCGCGATTGGACTAACCAAAAACATTAGTCCACACACGTTTCGCCATTCTTTCGCCACCCACCTCATTGAAGGAGGTGCAAATTTAAGGGCAATTCAAGAAATGTTAGGTCATGAATCCATAACCACAACAGAAATTTACACACATTTGAATCAAGCATATATTCGAGAAGCAATTCTCAAATTTCACCCAAGGAATCATTGAGCAAAACGCTTGTTTTTAGTTTGAAAATTATCAATTATATTTATTGAAAATCATCAATCCATTAACAAAGATTAACAAATCAAATAAATTTATATAAAGTACTATTCTTTAGAAAATCGCTTATATTTACTAACTTTGATAGCTTATAAAATATATAACTATGGGATGTACAAATTGTGGGAGTGGTTCTGGATGTGGAACTGACGGCAAGGGTTGTGAAGTTGGTGGCGCCTGTGGTACTGGAAGAAATGGAGAAAATGACGTTTTTGATTGGTTAGCAAATATGCAATTACCATCAACAAAAAGTCAATTTGATATAGTAGAAATTCGGTTTAAAAATAACCGTAAGTCCTTTTATAGAAACCTAAAAGGAATAAATTTAGTTGCAGGAGACACAGTTGTTGTTGATGCTCATCCAGGCCACGATGTCGGGGTAATTTCCGTTGCTGGTGAATTGGCACGCATTCAATTAAAAAGAAAAGAGCCAAATTTTAAAGCTCATGATGCAAAGCAGGTTTTACGCCATGCTACGCAACAGGATATTGACCAATGGGTTGAATCCTATAAAAAAGAGCATGTAACAATGATGCGCTCAAGAGAGTTGGCTAGGGATTTGAATCTTGAAATGAAAATTTCCGATGTCGAATATCAAGCTGATGGCTCAAAAGCTACTTTCTATTATACGGCTAATGGTCGGGTCGATTTTCGTCAACTGATTAAAGATTTAGCCACTGAATTTAAGGTGAGAATCGAAATGCGCCAAATTGGTGCCAGACAAGAAGCTGCACGACTGGGTGGCATCAGTTCGTCAGGTCGTGTTTTGTGTAGCTCTACCTGGCTAAAAGACCTCAGAACGGTAAGTACAACTGCCGCGAGGTATCAACAGCTTTCCTTAAACCCTGAAAAATTAGCAGGACAATGTGGTAAGTTGAAATGTTGTTTAAACTTTGAGTTAGATTCGTACATTGAAGCTTTAAAAGATTTTCCATCAACAAAAATTAAACTAAAGACCAAAAAAGGCACAGGAATACATATCAAAACAGATGTATTTAAACAAATAATGTGGTACTTACTACAGTCAAACGAAGAAAAACAACCTGTTTTGGTTGCACTTTCGTCTGACAAGGCCAAGGAAATTATTAAAATGAATAAAGATGGTAAGCTACCAGAAGATTTACGCGATTTTGAAGTAATAACCGCTGAAGTAGAAGAAACTGAAGTAAAACTTCATAATGTTGTGGGGCAAGATGATTTAACTAGGTTTGACTCCAACTTTAAGTCTAAAAGGAGAAATAAAAAACGAAAAAAAGGCAGGTCAAATTCAAGAAAAAATAACAAAAATCAACAGAAACGTAATAATTAAAAAAACATAGGATGAAAAAATCAATTCTGTTATTTTTCTCTTTCATTTCCATTGGCTTAATGCTGAGTTTACAAGGCTGCAACAGCGATGCTTTATACGATAAATCTTATTATTTCAAGGATAATGTTTGGAACAAAAAAGATACAGCCTATTTCAAGGTTGAAGTAAAAAACACAGATGTAGTTCATGATTTTATCTTAAGTCTGAGGACATCCAAAGAATATCAATACAACAACCTTTGGTTGCATATTTTTATTACCGCGCCAGATGGCTCAACCTCAAAAGTTGCTCAAATGATACCACTGGCAAACCCTGACGGTTCTTGGATTGGGAAAAAGTCAGGAACACTTGTTGAAAGCACCTTACGATTTGATTCTAAACCATTTCCCTTGGAAGGAGAGTATATTTTTAAAATAACAAACGCAACTCAACAAGAGGAGATTCGATATGTAGAAGATATAAGCCTGAGGATTGACTAAATTGATTTAGTCAATAACCATCTCTGGAACACTATCCGGTATAATTAAATCAGCATCAGTTGCATTTTTAATTTCCTCAATGGAAACTCCAGGGGCTCTTTCTAGAAGATGGAAAGCTCCATCTCTGATTTCAAGTACAGCTAAATTGGTTACAACCTTTGTAATGCAATTCACTCCAGTTAAAGGAAGCGTACATTTTTTAAGAATCTTTGATTCTCCATGCTTATTGGTATGTATCATTGCAACTATGATATTTTCAGCAGAACCAACTAAGTCCATTGCTCCACCCATTCCTTTTACAAGTTTACCAGGAATTTTCCAACTTGCAATATCTCCGTTTTGATCAACTTCCATTGCCCCTAAAACTGTTAATTGAACATGCTTTCCCCTGATCATCCCAAATGAAGTAGCAGAATCAAAGTAAACCGCACCTTTTTTAGCTGTAATTGTTTGCTTTCCAGCGTTAATCAAATCGGCATCTTCTTCTCCTTCATAAGGAAATGGACCCATTCCGACAATTCCATTTTCTGATTGAAACTCAACTTCTATATCTTCCGGAACATAGTTCGCAACTAATGTAGGAATCCCAATTCCAAGATTTACATAAAAACCATCTTGTAATTCCTTTGAAATTCTTTTTGCAATACCAATTTTGTCTAATCCTATCATTTTATGACTTTTTAAAACTTGTTTCCCAAAGATAATGGAATTATTTTGTCTATCTGCTTATTTTTAGAATTATTCGTTTAGATAAGCGCAAGAATGTTAACCACAAAGAAGTTGCAGAGAAAAGACTTAGCCTAACTTGGCAATTAAAAAGCTCTGATCGTATTTGTTTTTCATAAATTTTAAGTACATTTATAACTTAAACTAAGAAACGCAATCATGAAAACACTCATACTATTTCTTTTAATCTTTTTATCAATCCCTATTTTTGTAGCTTCTCAGTCACCCAAAATGTCTAAGATATCTAAGCAAGACGTTCAATTTATTAAAGAAAACATTCCCTTTATCTTAAAAAAGAGTAAAACTTTATGGGATAATTTACCTGTAACAGACATTAATCAGGAAATTTATGTTTCTTTTTTGGGAAAACTCAAGGAAGATGTTACAGAAATTGAACAAGTCGAAAATGTTATCATTGGAAAAGGAATCGGAAGAATTAGAAGTGTTAGAATTAAACTGACAAATTTGGATAAAATAAACGTTCTGAATCAGTTTGAATATTTAGAACTTGCCTCAAAGATAAGACCTTCACTAGAACGCGTAAATTACGACACAAGAGCAGACAGTGTCCATCGTGGCTTGTATCTTCCGCAATCATACACAGGAAAAAATATTTTAATTGGTGTAAATGATTGGGGCTTTGACTATACATCTCCCATGTTTTATGATACACTTCTTCAAAATTCAAGAATCCTTGCAGTTTGGGATCAATGGAAGCGTTCTGGCCCAAGACCGAATAATTTCAATTACGGAACAGAATATAATACTTGGGCTGAAATTTCAACTGCACAATCAGACACTTCAAACCAATATGGTTATGGTACACATGCAACACACGTTGCGGGAATAGCTGGCGGTAGCGGTGCTGGAGCAATCAGTACAGGTGTGGCTTTTGAATCTGAATTTCTTTTTACTACAATTCTTGTCGATGAAGCAGCTGCAATAGACTCTTGGTATTGGATGTACGAAAAATCACTTGAATACAACAAAAACCTTATTGTTAATATGAGTTGGGGATTGTATAATATTGGAACTTCTGACGGAACATCATTGTTAAGTCAAGCAATTGATGAATTAAGTGATTTTGGTGTTTTGTTTGTTAGCTCTGCTGGCAATAATGGAGGTGTTAATTTCCATATCAAAAAGGAATTCAACAACGATACAATTAAAACCATTGTGAATTTCGAGAATTATGCGCAAGTAGATTCACTTTGGGGTCAAAGTATTCATGGCTGGGGAGAGGCTGGTAAAGACTTCGAGTTTAAGTTTGAAGTTTTAACACCTACTGGCACAGTTTTAGATGAAACTCCTTATTTCTCGACCTCTATGAATCAAAACACGGAAGGTTTTATTTATATTGATAATTATGATACAATATTTTATAAGGTCGCTGCACAGTCAGAACATCCTCAGAATTTAAAACCCACAATTCGACTTAGGATTAAAAATACAAATTCAAACTTAACCATTCTTTTAAGAGCAACTGCTATGAGTGGCACGGTTCATTGTTGGAATGTAGCTGAATTAACGACAAATGGGGGGAATTGGGGCTTGCCTTTTACGGGTAAAGATTTGAGTTATACGCTTGGTAACAGAGAGTATGGAATTGGAGAACCTACAGCCGCCAACTCTTGTTTGTCAGTTGGTTCACATGTACCAAATTGGAAATTGACAAACGGAAGTGAAGTTGGTGGTATCCGCTCTGGCTTTTCAAGTATTGGGCCAAGAATTGACAGCGTAATTAAACCAGACATATCTGCTCCAGGACAAGAGATTTTAAGTTCCATCAGTTCCTTTACAGACCAAAACATTTCTCTATTTCCCACTACAGACTTTAATGGTAGGACCTATGGTTTTGCAAAACTTTCAGGGACATCTATGGCTTCACCTGCAGCAGCCGGTGTTTGTGCTTTGGTTTGGGAGTCAAATCCTTATCTTACTCCGCTTCAAATCAAAGACATTATTACTGCATCTGCCAGACAAGATAACTTTACAGGCAGTATTCCACAAGGAGGGAATGCACAATGGGGACACGGTAAAATTGACGCAATACGAGCAATTCAAACTGCATTGGGGATTTTAGGACTGAACGAATTTGAATCTACTTCAGAAGATTGGCAGGTATTCCCGAATCCAACAAACGACTTCCTATCCATTAAAGGTCTTGAAAACATCCAAAAAGTCGAATTATACGACATGAACGGTCATTCTATTGCCTTAGATAATGAAAAAAGCAAATGGGACATTCGCAATTATGCTAAAGGAAGCTATATTTTTAGAGTCATTGCCAATCAGAAAGTTTATCAAAAGAAAATTATTATTCAATAAAACAATTCTCTATTAATTCATAAAAAGACGAATCGATTTAGAAACTTCTTCTTTAAGGTGATGTCTATCTACGATATAATCCAAGAAACCATGTTCTAATAAAAATTCAGAACGTTGAAATCCATCTGGCAATTCACGACCGATGGTTTCTTTTACTACCCTTGGTCCAGCAAATGCAATCAACGCATCAGGTTCTGCAATATTAATATCACCTATCATCGCAAAAGAAGCCGTTACACCACCAGTTGTCGGATCTGTTAACAGCGAAATATAAGGTAATTTTGCATTAGATAATTGATTAAGTTTGGCACTTACCTTAGCCATTTGCATCAGGGAAAGTCCAGCCTCCATCATTCTTGCGCCACCAGATTTAGAAATAATTATCATTGGAGATTTTATCTTAATTGCCTTATCAATTGCTCTTACTATTTTTTCTCCCATCACAGAACCCAAAGAACCACCGATAAAACTAAAATCCATCGCTGCAATCACGACATCTTGACCATCAATCTTTCCATAGGCCGTACGGATAGCATCTGAAAGCCCTGTCTTTTTTTGAGATTCTTTTATTCGGTCTGTGTATTTCTTTTTATCCTCAAATTTTAATGGATCTGCCGACATCAACTTTTTGTCCATCTCTTTATATTTCCCCTCATCAAACAGAATTTGGAAATATTCTTCTGACCCAATTCTTTCGTGGAAACTACATCTTTCACAAACGTTAAAATTAACAGCATGGTCATCCATCGTTACAACCGTTTGGCACTTTGGACATTTGTACCAAAGACCTTCTGGTATTTCCTTTTTGTCTTTTGTAGAAGTTTTAATTCCTTCTTGCTTTCTCTTAAACCAATCCATAACCTAATGTTTTATCTATCAAAAATATTACAATGTATTCACATTATTCAAATCTTCAAAAGACTTTGTTAATCTTTCTACAAAAGACACTTCGCCTTCTCTCAACCATTTACGCGGATCGTAATATTTTTTATTTGGCAGACCATCACCTTCAGGATTTCCAACCTGTGAATTTATATAGTCAGCGTATTTGATCATATAATCTCTTACTCCACAATTAAACGCCCATTGCATATCTGTGTCTAAATTCATTTTTACAACACCATAACTTACCGCCTCCTTAATTTCTTCGATAGAAGAGCCAGAGCCACCGTGAAATACAAGATTTAAAGGATTATGCCCTAAATTAAATTTCTTTTGAACATATTCTTGTGAGTTTTTTAAAATAACCGGAGATAGCACAACATTCCCAGGCTTGTAAACGCCGTGAACATTGCCGAAGGCAGCTGCTATTGTAAATTGATCACTTACTTTAGATAATTCTTCATAAGCATAAGCAACATGTTCAGGCTGAGTATAAAGTAAGGAATTATCAATATTTGTATTATCTACACCATCTTCTTCTCCACCAGTAATACCCAATTCTATTTCTAGAGTAATACCAATTTTACTCATTCTTTCAAGGTATCTTTTGCAAGTTTCAATGTTTTGTTCCAGAGGTTCATCAGAAAGATCTATCATGTGAGAACTAAATAAAGGTTTCCCAGTTCTTTGAAACTCTTCTTCGCTTGCATCCAACAAACCATCAATCCAAGGCAATAACTTTCTAGCGCAATGGTCAGTATGAAGAATTACTGTTGCACCATATAACTCCGCCATTAAATGAATGTGTCTTGCTCCAGCTATACTTCCTGCAATGGCTGCTCTTTCTCCGTCATTTGATAAAAATTTACCAGCGTTAAATGTCGCACCACCATTTGAGAACTGTATAATAACAGGACTATTTAATTTTGCGGCTGTTTCCATACAAGCATTTATGGAATTTGTCCCAACAACATTAACCGCAGGCAAAGCAAAACCTTTTTCCTTTGCGTAATTAAAAACCTTTTGAACTTCTCTTCCGGTAGCAACTCCCGGTTTAATTGAATGTGACATTATTCTTCGTATTTAATAATTTTAAGAAAAAACAAATTTAGCAAATATCTATTACATCATCTATAACTTAAGTTCTTTTTATCTTTTTTAAAAAGAAATCACAACAATGTTCTTTCTGTCAAGTTTTAAAAGAACCTTTTGTGCCTTTCTTTGTTTATAACAGTTCAATCATTATATTATAAAACTCTTAGAAATATAATTATTTTCATAAGTTTGTATTATTTACTTGGATAATACTATTTGTGGTGTTATTGACATAAATTCTTGTAGGATGAAAAAAATAGTAAGTTATCCGCTTTCCATAATTTATTATCTGCTTTTGGGAATTACCCTTGTTACTTTTGACATAATTCAAAGAATCGCTCTTCTTTTCGGATATAGACCCCACAAAAAAAGTGTTGATATTCTTAATTTCTTTTTACTCTTAAACCCAAGGGTGTTGGGAACAAGATTTAAGGTCGAAGACAACTGTAAAGTACCTATAAATACACCCGTCCTCATTGTATCCAATCACCAAAGCATGTATGAGATATCTTTAATTATATGGCACCTAAGACGTTATCACCCAAAATTTATATCAAAAAAATCCTTAGGCAGAGGAATTCCATCGGTTTCTTATAATTTACGAAAAGGAGGAAGTATTTTAATTGATCGAAAAAACAAAGAAGAATCTCTTGAAAAGATGATTGATTTCACGCAATATCTGATGGAAAACAAAAGAGGTGGTGTTATTTTTCCTGAAGGGACAAGAAGTAGAGATGGAAGTTTAAAACCATTTAAAATTGGAGGGTTGAATACACTTATTCCTAATATGAAAGGTGCCTATGTTATTCCAATTAGTGTTTCTAATTCATGGAAGCTACAAAGTGGTTCTCCTTTCCCATTAGCTTTGGGCGTGAAAGTAAAAATGAAAATTCATGATGGTATTCTCATTGGTGATGAAGATCCAGTTGAATTAATCCATAGATTAGAAAAAATCATTGACAAAGGAATTGAAAAGTCATAAATCTTGGAAATTTACCATTTAATCAATAACTTTAGCTATTCGCTATGAATTGATTCTTCTCTTGAAGGAATTTTATTACCTTAATATCTAAATACTAAAATATTTAGCGAACTTAAAGAAACATATTATGAAATTAAATGCAATAATAGTTGACGACGAGGAATTAGCACTTAAAAATCTTGAGATTATGTTAAAGACATATTGTCCAGAAATCCATTTAATTGGGAGTGCAAACAATATAGATGACGCAGAAAAGATGATTAAAGAAAAGCAACCCGATGTTGTTTTTTTAGACATTAGAATGCCAAGCGATGCAGAGGGTTTTGAACTCTTAGAAAGAATTAAAAACCGGAACTTTTTGGTTGTTTTTGTTACAGCTTTTAAAGAATATGCTGTTCAAGCATTTCAAGCCAATGCTGTTCATTACCTTTTAAAACCTATCGATGATGAAGACTTAAGGGTAGCGGTTGACAAGATTATAGCAACACGAGAGATTTTTCAGAAGAACCCAGAAAATTATAATAATTACTTCGATGCGTTACAAAATTTAGCCAATCGTTTAACTGACAAGAAATCAACCAATAAAATAGCCATTTCTCACACAAAAGGTGTAAAAGTTGTTGAGGTTGATGATATTACCCATGTTGAAGCAAACGGAAATTGTTCGATGATTTATTTTAAAGATAACACAAAGTATTTAGATACAAGAACACTCAAAGTTTATGAGAAAATATTAAACACCGATCAGTTTTATCGAATCCATAAATCACACATCATAAATATGGATATGATTAAAGAATATAGTAGCGATAGCGGTTATGTTGTTAGTTTAAAAAATGGTGTACAATTACCCGTAGCCAGAAATAGGGTTAGTAAATTCCTAAAAACAATTAAAGGCAAAGAATGAGACTTTTAATACTTCTGTTTTGTGTACTTTTTAGCTCACCTTTCTTATTATTAGGTCAACAATTTTCTTTTATAAAATACAATACCAATGATGGTTTGCCGCAATCACAAGTAACTGCAATCTGTCAAGACAATGATGGTTATTTATGGGTTGGAACTGCTGGAGGATTGGCAAAGTTTAATGGTAATAATTTTGTAAGAATTGGAAAGAAAAACGGGCTCTTAAATAATAGAATAACAAGTTTAGATATCATCAACGATATAATTTATGTTGGACATACGCATGGTATATCCATAAAAACTGACACAAACTCATTCGTTTCAGTGCCTTTCCAAGAAAATGATCTTACACCCGTCGTAACAGGTTTCTTTTTTAAAGACTCTATTTTATATGTTTCTACAAATGGTGAAGGATTATTTTACTTGCCAACAGGAGGGAAGTTTTTAATAAAAGTAAAAGATAGTCCTGACCGAATTAGAGATGTTGAGATTTACAACAATCAAATATTTCTTGCTACCAGAACTGGGGTGTACAATTTTCATGGAGAAGAAGAATTTGAAAATTTAACAGAAAGCTTTGAAAAATCATTCTCTGGTCTTTTTACAAGAAACGATAAACTTTACGCTACAACTTTTAACGGGATTCTGTATCAATATAATGATGGTGAATTTGTTTCTATACTTGAAAATGAGGGCTATTTTTTTAGAGATTTAATTATTGATAGCGATGGTAATAAATGGATAAATTCCATGGATGGAGTTTTAATCAAGAAAGACAATGAAGTTACCATTCTAACAGAAAAACAAGGTCTTCCAACAAATGATATCAATGTTATTTTTGAAGATAGCGAGCAAAATATATGGATGGGAACCAATGCGAAAGGTCTTATTAGATTTACAAACGATGTTTTTACACACTACAACGAAAAAGCAGGTTTGCCAAGTAATCTTATCATGGCAATAGAAATCGACGATTATAAAAACACTTGGATTTCTACTTTAGACCAAGGAACTTTTAAGATTAATAAAAATGGTGATTTTGAACATTTAGATTTTATTCAGAACACGGTTTGGCAGATACTTTCTACTCCCGAACAAGTCTTTTTTGCCTCAAATTATGGACTTTATAGCTATGATTACTCTACGTATCAAAGTTATTTTGCAGAAAATTATAACCTCCCCTCAAACCGAATAAACGGATTACACTTAATCAATGATTCTTTAATGCTCGTTAGTACATCAGGCGGAAGTGTTTTTTACGATCTAAAATTAAAAAAGTTCATAGAAAAAAGTAATCGACTTACACAATTGGCTGATATCAGAGAATTGGCTAAAAATAAAGGTAAAATTTATGCCGCTTCAAACAATAAATTGGTAATAATCGATGGTGAAAAATATAAAGATTATGTTTTTGAATCGAGAATTAATAGTATTAAAATTGACTCATTAGATCGCCTTTGGATAGGGACTGAAAATGGAGTTTTTATTTATAAAGACAACCATATTTCAACCTATCTTTTTAACGAACATGATGAGTTAGAGTTTATTAACTTTATCCAAGTATATGATACCCTAATTTATTTCGGGACAAATAACGGTTTATTTGAAATAGGACAAGGTTTAAAGCACCAAATACATTATGGGATTAACTCTGGTTTAATAGATTTAGAGACAAACTTAAATTCAAATTTCTTAGAAGATGGGAAATACCTTTGGTTTGGAACTGCCTCAGGCATCATGAGAATGGACTTGAGTCATAGAGACGAACTAATTAAAAAACATTCTCCAAGATTAAAATTAGTTGGCATATCCATTAATAGTGTTCATTTTACACAAGAAAAACTCTTAGAATTCAATCAAAAAAAACCGCTCTTAATCTTGAAGGCATCGGATAAAAACATCACTTTTGATTTTGATGGTATTTATTTTAATAATTTTAATACAATAAAATATCAATATTATCTTGATGGCTTTTCGGATGAGTGGTCGGCTTATACAGGCAATCCTTCTGCCAATTTTACCAACCTTGACGCAGGTGAATATACACTTTTCTTTAAGGTTGAAAACATCAACGCTAAAACTTCAAACATTTTATCATATCAAATTAAGGTACTTCCTCCATTCTATAAAACATGGTGGTTTTTTACGATTATTGGGATATTAATAATCATCCTCCTTGTATTTATTGAAAAACTTAGAACGAATCGTATTAGAAGAAAGAATTACCAAATGCGATTAGAATTTCAAAATAGATTACAAAAGTTAGAACAACAATCGCTCAATGCAAATATGAATAGACATTTTATTTTTAATTCCTTAAACTCTATTCAATACTACATTAACAGTGCCGATGCTAAATCGGCCAATAAATATCTTTCAAGATTTGCAAAACTTATTCGGAAGAATCTTGACAGTTCATACAACGAAGACGGTATGGTTACATTGGAAGACGAAATTGAAAGACTAAAATTATATTTGGAGTTGGAGTCAATGAGATTTATCGATCGCTTCGATTATACTTTTTACATTGATGAAGATGTTGAAATTGACGTACTTAAAGTTCCTGCAATGTTTTTGCAGCCTTTTGTCGAAAATAGTATCATTCACGGCGTTTTACCACTAAAAGATCGTAAAGGTCAAATATCTATTTCAATTGATGACCATTTGGACCATATCAGGATAACAATAAAAGATAATGGAATCGGAATTGATGTTTCAAAGACACAAAAAAGTGGTAAGATTCCAGAACATCAATCTCGCGGAATGCTCATAACACAGAACAGAATCAACCTATTACAAAAGTTTTCTGAACAGTCGATTAGCATAATTGGCCCCAAGCAAATCAACGAAAACGACAGCTCAGTCAATGGAACCATAGTTATATTTAAAATCTTGAAACAATATTTGGCATAAACAAAAAAGTTTAATAATTTAGACTAAGACTTTGTTTGTATTATTATTTATTTTATTAAAATTATGCGAAAAATTAACCTTATAGCATTGTTTACAATAATATTTATATCTTTTGGATGTAAGAAAGAAGTTATTGTCCCTAACAATATTGATAATACTTATCTTGAACAGTCTGAATCTAATCAATTAAAGAACAATAATCAGGATAATACAAATTCAAACAATCCTCCTACAAAACCAGGTAAGAATGATTCAGACGTAGAAGACAACAATCCTGGAAGTGGTGGCATAATAACTGGAGTCAATCCTGGAATTCAAGGAGATTCAATAGTACCTATTACTGACCCGAACAATGATGATGATGAAATCAAAAAAGTTAAACCAACTAGTAAAGTGAGGTAAGTCATACTTGATTACCACAAAATCGGATTGTTTTCTTTTTCATAACCAATGGTTGTTTCAGGACCATGACCAGAATAAACGACTGTTTCATTAGGTAGTCTGAACATTTTATCGATTATCGTATGTTTTAAAGTTTGAAAATCTCCTCCAGGTAAATCAACCCTTCCATAACTTCCCCTAAACAATATATCTCCGTTTATAACAATATCATTTTCGCCACTATAGAATGCAACATGTCCCGGTGCATGACCTGGGCCAAAAATCACTTCAAAAGTAATTTTTCCAAACGTTAATATTTCACCTTCTTTAATAAATTTATCAGGAGTAGGAGACTCTTCAAAGCCACGTAGTCCAAAGACTTCAGCACTAACCTTTGCCATTTCCATTGTTGGTAAATCAGATTGATGAAGATAAATGTCAACGCCATATTCTCTTTTCAAAAAAGCATTCCCCATAATATGATCTAAATGACCATGTGTGTTTAAAATAGCCATAAGATTCAAATTGTTTTCGGCGATATGGTTACGTATCAATTCACGCTCTTCACTAAAATAACAGCCTGGATCGATAATAACCGCATTATTGTCTTCATCTGACACGATATAGGTGTTTTCTTGTATGGGATTTAAAGTAAATTTGGAAATCTTCATTATTTTTAATTTAATTAATATTAAATTCGTACAAAAGTACATCAAAAATTCAAACGAATATAAGATATAAATTATGGCCTTCAATTTCCAAAAATATATTACCAATAAATCTGAAGAATTATTCGAAAAAGTAAAACAACACCGTGAATATCTGCACCAACATCCTGAACTTTCCTATAAAGAATATAATACGATGAATTATATTTCCGAGCAACTTACAAAAATCGGAATCAAACATGAAAAAGGAGTTGCAGAAACAGGAGTAGTAGGAATAATACAAGGTGACCATCATTCGTTCAATCAGCCATGCGTAGGATTGAGAGCCGACATTGACGCTTTGCCAATTCACGAAGAGAATGAGTTTGAATTTGCATCAAAGAATGAAGGCGTAATGCATGCTTGTGGGCATGATGTTCATACAGCAATTTTATTGGGCGTAGCTGAAATTTTACTTGAAATTAAAGATGAATTACCTCATCCTGTCAAACTTATTTTCCAACCTGGGGAAGAGAAAAATCCTGGTGGAGCGAGTATGATGATTAAGGCTGGATGTTTAGAGAATCCTAAGGTTTTTAAGATGTACGGATTGCACAGTGCACCCGAGATTGATGTAGGAGAAATTGGAACCCGAGAAGGATTATTTATGGCTTCGTCCGATGAAATTTATATTAATGTCATGGGAAAAGGTGGTCATGGTGCACGACCACATGAGGCGATAGACAGTATTTTGGTAGCAGCTGAGATTGTTACTTCGCTACAAAAAATCGTAAGTAGGAATACAGATCCAACATTGCCTTGTGTACTTACTTTTGGCCATTTTGAAGCCATGGGAGCTACAAACATTATTCCTGAAAAAGTATATCTTAAAGGTACTTTCAGGGCAATGAATGAAGCATGGAGAAACCAGGCGTTAGATCAAATTGAAAGGCAAGCCAAACTTATCGCTGAGGCACATCACGCAAAAGCTGAAATCAACATTAGTCGTGGATACCCATTTTTAGAAAATGACATTCAAACTACACAGAAATTTCTTGAGGAAGCAACAAAATGGCTCGGAAAAGATAGAGTTAATCCTAACATTCCATTACGCATGGGCTCGGAGGACTTTTCGTATTACGCCCAAGAAATTCCAACCTGTTTTTTTAGGTTAGGCGTTAAAAATGAAGATAAAGGAATCATTCATGGACTACATACACCACGATTTAACATCGACAATCAAGCCTTAATTATTGGAATGCAAATGATGGCAATGTGTGGAATTTCAGAATGAATAGTTAGTTTGCCATTTCAGACATAAACTTAATGCGCATTAATCTCAGCTCTTCTTCTGAATAGTCACCATCAAATTCTTCATACGCCTCATCTATTGAATCAGATTCAGCTTCAAGAAAATAATCGTAAATTTCTTGTTGATTATCTTCGTCCAAAATCTCATCAATATAGTAATTGATATTGACACGCGTTCCAGAGTTTACAATTCCTTCAATTTCTTCAATTAGCCCGTCCATGGTTTTCCCTTGCGCCTCGCTAATATCTTCCAAAGAGAGTTTTCTGTCGATATTTTGAATCAGCTGTACTTTTAATCCAGATCGATTAACCAAAGACTTAACTACCATATCTTGCGGTCGCTCAATTTCATTGTCTTCCACATATTGTTCAATAAGTGCTAAGAAAGGTTTTCCATATCGTGTCGCCTTACCTTGGCCAACTCCCGAAATTGTACTTAACTCTTCCATACTTATCGGATATTGGAACGACATTTCTTTCAAGCTGTCTTCTTGGAAGATAACAAAAGGCGGAATTGATTTTTCCTTAGAAATTTGTTTTCTCAAATCTAACAATGCTTGATAAAGTACCTCATCGAAAACATCTTTCAAACCACCCAAAGGAACATCATCATCTTCTACATCAGAATAATCATGGTCTTTTGCCAACATAATAGAAGATGGATTTTTTAGAAACTCCCTTCCCTTATCTGTCATCAATAAAATTCCATAAGTTTCTATATCTTTAGATAAAAACCCAGTCACAATAGCCTGTCTAATCACCGCATTCCAAAACGATTTGCTATCACCCTTACCAACTCCGAAACTTGGTAGTTCGTCATGTTTATACGATTTTATTTCAGAAGTTTTCTCGCCCATGATATAAGCACACAAATAATCTGACCTTTGGGTTTCTTTTGTGTCAATCACAGCATTTAAGAGATTCAAAATATACTTTTGCCCCTCAAATTTCTCTTTTGGATGACGACAGTTATCACACATACTATCGCAACTATCTTTACCATAATCTTCCCCAAAATAGTGGAGCAAAAATCTTCTTCTGCAAACTGAAGTTTCGGAATAAGAAACCACCTCGTTGAGTAGTTGCCTTCCGATTTCTTGTTCAGCCACGGGTGAACCATGAAGAAATTTTTCTAATTTTTCAATGTCTTTATATGAGTAAAACGCAAGACATTCACCAACACCTCCGTCTCTTCCAGCACGACCTGTTTCTTGGTAATAACTTTCTAGTGATTTTGGAATATCGTGATGGATAACAAAACGAACATCTGGCTTATCGATGCCCATACCAAAGGCAATTGTAGCCACAATCACATCAACATCTTCCATGAGGAACATGTCCTGATGTTTTGACCGAGTTGCAGAATCCATACCCGCGTGATATGCTAAGGCATTAATTCCATTTACGCGCAAGACTTCTGCGAGTTGCTCAACTTTTTTCCTAGAAAGACAATAGATAATTCCAGATTTCCCTTTTCTATTTCTGATATATTTAACAATTTCTTTAACGACATCATTTTTCGGTCTAACCTCATAATAAAGATTATCTCTGTTGAAGGATGCTTTAAAAACATTGGCATCAACCATGTTTAGGTTTTTTTGAATATCTGCCTGAACCTTTGGTGTTGCAGTTGCTGTCAATGCAATAATAGGAACATCTGAGATTGCCTCAAAAATTTCTCTTAATCGCCTGTATTCAGGTCTAAAATCATGTCCCCACTCTGAAATACAATGTGCTTCATCAATAGCAAAAAATGAGATTTTCACAGAAGTGAAAAAATCAATGTTTGCTTGTTTTGTAAGAGATTCAGGAGCAACATAAAGAAGCTTAGTTTTTCCATTCATGATATCATCCTTTACCTGCTTAATTTCAGTTTTAGATAAAGAACTATTCAGTACGTGGGCGATTGAATCATCTTCGCTTACACTTCTTATTGCATCTACTTGATTTTTCATAAGTGCAATAAGTGGAGAAACAATAATCGCTGTTCCATCTTGAATTAGGGCAGGGAGTTGATAACACAAAGACTTTCCTCCTCCTGTTGGCATTATAACAAAAGTGTTCTTTTTTTCTAAAACACTTGAAATGATTGCTTCCTGATCACCACGAAAATTATCATACCCAAAATACTTGCGAAGCGCAAAACCTAAATCAGATGCTACTAAATTAGCCATAATAAAAATTTTTCCTTATAAAATAGAAAATATACTACAATACGAAGATAACTCTTAAGATTAAAATGGCACATTTGGAATCCAATTAATTATCTTATTGATTGTTAAAATAGACCAAAACATCATTTCCTTCGACAACTTCTATTTTGTTCTTCTATTTTAATCCTTAATTAAAAATATATCCGTTAAGATAAGACCTATTTTTGGATTATAAAAATTTTCTTTGAAAAAATTTATTGGAAAGGCTTTAAATCATAAAAAGCCGTCTATATTGTCCATTGGTTATGAATAATTGCTCTTAAGAAATATTGTCCATCGATTGTTTCAACTACGATTAACAGAGCATTCCAATCCAAATACCCTTCCTCTGATGGAGATTTATAAAATTCTACGTATGTATCTCCTGCATAAACCTCTTGGATGTTATGAAGTTCACTTCCATAAGCATTCGGTTTATCCGTATAAATCTGGGTTTTAATTGATCCATCATTATAGTCAAAATTGAAAACATACTTTTGTAAATATTCATGGTTCGTCAATAGAATTGAATCACCTTTTCCGTCATAAATCCCCCAAAAATATATTTCTTCATCTGAAGTATCAAAATCATCCAAATCAATGCTTCGCACAGTCTTTAGGTCAATGTAAGCATAAGGAGAAAATAATATTTCCGCATTTGCATACTTCTTTAACCCTTGAAAATTTTCTTCTTTAAGTTGGTCGAGACAAAACCTTGCAAACTCCAATTCGTTTTCAAACTCTAATAATTCTTCTTCAACATCAGTGGCTGTATTATCAATTTGATTATCTTCGGTTTTGTTTATATTCCCTTGAACTTGCTCACCACATGAAACAAATAATAAAAGGGCAAATAAATATATACTGTTCTTCATTTTTAATAACTTTGAGGTGATAATACAAAAAAAAATCTAAAGTAGGCTCTTATGAAATTGATTTTAATCATATCTAACTAATTAAAAGTGCTTTTTCACGTATTTAGTCTAAATAAACATTAAATTTGTATGTAAATTGATTATGATAAATATATGGAAATTACAAGGGAAGGAGTTTTAGATGCTCTATCAAATGTTATTGAACCCGATTTGAATAAAGACATTGTTTCTCAGAATTTAGTCAAAAATCTAGAAATCGAAGGGAACAAGATAATACTTACTGTTGCGGTTGTTAATCCTGCTTTACATGCAAGAAGAAAACTTCAACAAATTATAAATTATACACTTAAAAAAGCTTATAGTGGTCAATGTGAAGTAGTATTGAGCTTAGAAGGAATGAAGCAGGAGGAGCGATCTGAAAAGAGAAAAGTTTTACCTGATGTTAAAAACATCATTGCCATTGCTTCAGGGAAAGGTGGTGTTGGCAAATCAACTGTTACAGCGAATTTAGCAGGCGGTTTGGCAAAACTCGGATATAAAGTAGGAATTGTAGATGCGGATATTTATGGTCCTTCAATGCCTACCATGTTTGGCTTAGTAGGTGAGCGACCAGGCACGGGAGAAGTTAACGGACAAACCAAGATGCTTCCTGTAACCTCTTTTGGAATCCAAGTTATGTCGATTGGATTTTTTACAAAAGCAACAGATGCCGTAGTATGGAGAGGTCCAATGGCTTCAAAAGCACTAAACCAAATGTTTACAGAAACCCATTGGGGCGAAATGGATTATCTTTTGGTTGATTTACCTCCAGGAACAGGTGATATTCATTTGTCTTTGGTTCAGAAAATTCCGGTAGATGGTGCAATCATCGTTTCTACACCACAAGAAGTCGCTCTAGCTGATGCCAGAAGAGGGGTTGCAATGTTTATGATGGATGGAATTAAAGTTCCCATTCTTGGATTGATTGAAAACATGTCTTGGTTTACTCCAGAAGAACTTCCTGATAATAAATATTATATTTTTGGAAGGGATGGCGTTAAAAATTTAGCTGAAGGAATGGAACAAAGGTTCTTAGGACAAATTCCATTGGTTCAAAGTATTCGTGAGTCTAGTGATATTGGGAGGCCAGCAATTTTACAACAAAACACAATTGTATCACAGGCTTTTGAAGATATTTCTAAGAAAATCATAGAAATTACTAATTAAATAAAGAAAACATGGGGAGAATAAAAAACAAAACGAAATTAGAAAGCATCATATTAAATGCTTTGGAACAATTGCGACCGTATTTACACAAAGATGGTGGCGATGTTGAATTTGTAGAAATCACGAATGATAATGTTGTCAAAATTAAATTACTAGGAAATTGTAATGATTGTTCTATGAGTAATATGACAATGAAAGTGGGAATTGAACAAGCAATTAGGGAAGTAGCACCAGAGATCAATTCAGTAGAAGCTGTCTAATTATTATGAGATAACTTATTAAGTCATGTTTATAATGATTCTAAAAAAAGTTAATTCCCATGTTTAATGATTAATATCATAAATAGGCTTATTTATATTTTATATATTTATAAGCAAGAAAATATTATTTAAATAAAACTGTATCAACATGATTAAAAAGATTCTCGTACCGACAGATTTTTCTGAATACGCTTTAAACGCCTCTAAATTTGCTGCATTTCTAGCCAAAAAGTTAGACGCAAGAATTTATTTTTTAAATTCTGTGACAATACCAGATTATGCTGTGGGTTCTGGTCCGACAAGAACAAAGCAAGATATTGCAGAAGGGTTATTTATCTTAAAAAAGATTAAGATGAATTTTGAAAATTTATTTTCTCAAGATTTTCTAAAAGGTGTCAATGCTGTTTCCGCTATTCAATATTCAGGGGTTTATGAAGATATTATTAGCCAAGCAGAACAACACGAAATTGACTTAATTGTCATGGGTACACATGGGTCTTCTGGATATTTAAACGACTTCTTTATTGGAAGTAATACTGACAAGATTGTTAGGCTTTCAAAAATACCTGTCTTAACCCTTCGAGAAGAAATAAAGAACCCTCAAATTAAGAGCATAGTGTTTGCTAGTGATTTTGGTGATGGAATTGATGAATCTTTTAAGAAAGTTATAGATTTTGCTAAAGTTTTCGATGCAAAAATTGAAATGGTAAGGGTAGTTACAAAAAATGATTTCTATTATGCTGGTCCAATGCTAGATACCATGGAAAATTTCGCATCTACAAATGGATTAACAAACTTCGACTGCCACATTTGGACCTCTGAGGACGTTCAATCAGGAATTAATGAATTTGCACAGAAGGTTGATGCTGATTTAGTAGCTACTGCTACTCGAGGAAGACGTGGTTTAGCTCGATTATTTAATGGTTCTATCACAACAGATATTATGAAATCGAGTCCTCTACCTATTTTAACAGCTAGGATTCAACATTAGAATAAAATAAACACATATTTTACATTGGCAATTGTGTAGCAACTTCTTGAATTTCATCAGCGAAATACCAAGATGCTAATCCAAAATAAATTATCACACCGCTGATATCAGCAATTGTTGTAATCAGGGGAGCACTTGCCGTAGCAGGGTCAAATTTAAGTTTTGTAAAAATAAATGGTAATAAAAGACCGACTAAACTACTCCATATAACAATAATTATCATCGCCAAAGACACTACAATTACAGTTTCTGGAGCACGAAAATTTGCAATAATAGTCACACCTAATGCCATGGTTATCCCCAGTAAAAGAGAAACCACCAATTCTTTTCCAATCAATTTAAACCAATCGCTTGGTTTAACATCTCCCATCGCGATGGAGCGTACCATCAGAGTTGCCGTTTGAGAACCTGCGTTTCCTCCACTATTGATTAATAATGGAAAGAAGAAAATTAAGGCCACGACATGTTGAATAACATTTTCATAACTAGCCAGTGCTGCTCCAGAAAACACATTCATAAATACAAGGGCAACCAGCCATAAAACGCGGTTTTTATATAAATCAATAACCCTTGCCTTTAGTGGATTCCCAATAGAGCTTTGCATTGCGCTAAACTTGTGGAAATCTTCTGAAGACTCATCATCTGCAACGTCCATGATATCATCAAAGGTAACAATTCCAAGTAAAACTCCGTCTTGGTCAATAACAGGAAGTGCTACCATTGAATAATCCTTAAACACAGAAATCGCTTTTTCTTGGTCATCATAAGCATTCAAAGAAACAAACTGATTGTTCACAAGGTCACCAACCAATTTATCTGATTCGGCAAAAATCAAATCTCTAATCCGAATATCATCAATTAATCTTCCATCTTTATCAACTATGTAGATGATGTTTAAAGTCTCAGAATCTACCCCATATTTTCTAATGTGCTGAAAAGCTCTTTCAACTGTATAATGTGGTTTGATAGCAACGTATTGGGTTGTCATCAATCGACCAATACTTTCTTTAGGGTAACCAAGAAGTTGATTGGTAATTGCGCGTTGTTCTGGTGACAATTGCCGAATTAATTCTCTTGAAACTTCAGCAGGTAGTTCTTCTAAAAAAGCTGTCCTATCGTCTGGGTCAATGTCATTTAAAATTTGTGCAATTTTGTTGGCGTTTTCTGCTAAACCTTCTATTATTTCTTGTTGTTGGTCATGAGAAAGGAGTTTAAAAACATCTTTAGTTTGTTGTTTATTTAATAATCGAAAAATAATTATTTTATCACGTACAGTAGCATCTCCGCCCTCAAAAACTTCTGATATTTGAAATGGCTCCAAATCCTCTATCTCCTGCTTCAAAGTCTTCCAATCTTCCATTTTTACTAATGAAAGCAATGTTGCTCTTAAGTCTTCAACCATCATATCTACCATAACGTTCTCTTATTAAAACTATTCAAAATGAATAGCATATTCTACAAACTACTCCATCCAATGTTATTTTAGCAGGTTTAGATTGATAATACCTTCTTTACCATATCGTAAGGTCAATTGCAAAATTGATATTAATTGAAATAAAGGATTTCTAAACCAAAAGTGTGCAAATATACTGATTTTTAATTTGAGTATAAAATAATTTCTCTAAAAGAAAGCTCTTACCTCAACTCCGCCTGCGTGAATTGCCTTGGTTTTTTCAGATTTCCGACCATTATACTGAATGTTAATTTGTAAATTTCTTGAAATACTCCATTGATAATTTAGTCCCCAAGTAAAGTTTTCTCCTGGCTTCAACGATTCCAGCATCTCATAAGCAAGTGAATTACTTTCAGTTCCATTGTATTTTATGTTTACAAACTTTAATTCAGCAGTTAAACTTCCTTTTTCGAGTTGATTCCATTTTAGTTCCAATCCAATATCTCCAATGTATGAGGTTTCTCCACCAAAATCTTCTTGATTTCTCTTCTCTTCGTATCTTCCATTCAGTGAAACCCTAAATTTTGTGCCAGGTTGATATACGAGTTCTGGTTTTATATTGTGGTATTTTATAAAATAATCTCTGCCAGTAGTATAGTCAACAATAGATTTTTTCTCTCCAATTTGGCCATTTATCTTAAACGTTAACTGCTTTATCATGTTCCATCTTGCGTTGATTGAGTGGAAAGTTGAATTCTTAGCATCAAACCCATTGGCTAAAAGTGCTTTGGTTGCGTTTTGAGAATAGACATAATCTGCTCCCCAAATTGGGTCAGTTCTATTGATAGACAATGTATTTCTTATCATTGAGCTATAATTAATCAATGTAGAGTCTGCAATATTTCTGGCTAAAGGGTTATAGACTTCAAAAGTTTGAGAGTCCATTTTTTTTCTAACCCTAAATCGAGTTTGATTTGAAACCCTTGAAAGCAATTTTAAAAATCTTTTTTTATTATTCCAAATTCTTTCTGGTCTCCAACTTAGCGTCTGGTTAAACTCATTTGAATATGTACTTACATAATCGTCAGAGGGAATATACATTCTGATGTAATTCGCTTGATCTGGATATTGGGCAATTTCAAATTCGTTGAGGTCTTTTACTCCATCTCCGTTATAATCTATCCACGTGTAAACTCCTCGACCTGTATTCACTTCAATATAAAGAAATTCCTTTTTTAACTCAAGTCCTGAGCCCACTTCGTAGAAAGTGCTTGATGTTAAAGCATTTTTCCATAAGTTCAATTGGTAATCAAGTCTGCCTATAAAAGTATTTTCGGGTGCCTGAGCGATTAGGTTTTCATTTTCAATTGTCAATGAACGATAACTCACCATGGTTGTTAAGCGAGAATGTTGGTTGGTAACCCAATTGTAATCGGCTCCAATGTCTCTTGCTACTGCAGCATTTTTCAGCGATGTTGAATCACTACGCCAATCATATCTCTCTTTGTAAAAAACATTGAATGCGTTTTCCAATTTTTCAGAATTTGATAGAAAGACCTTCCACTCATACCATTGGTAAGAATTAGGTTTCAATAGGGTGTCAGATTCTACGAAAGCATTCCGTTCATGTTTGTCTTCAAAACCAATTCTAATTGGACCGATTGCTTGACTCAAACTTGATTGATGTCGAGCGAATGTATTTGCATGGTTTTCTGCCCTACTACCCAAGAAACTCGCATCAATTGTTCCTTTAAAACCTTTTTGTTCCCAAGAAGCTAAAAATTGACCTCTATTTCCCTGAAAATCGTTGCCAAAGGTGAAATTTTGACCTTTAAGTTCGAAACTTCCAAAGTCGTTATGCATAATCCTTGCTGAAAGATTAGCTAAAATTTCATCTCCTTGATAATCTTTTCCTCGAACGTTCCAATCTCGGTCAAACTCAACGCCACGATAACGTTCAATTTCCTCAAAATATCGAGAAGTATATTCAAAATCGATGGCTGTTTTTAAAGACCACTTGCTAGAATCTTTGTCTCTCCCCAACTTAAAGTTTCCTTCGATTAGTGTAAAATTCGAATAACCCAAATTATCTTCATTATCAAATTTTGAAAAAGTATTTTTGTCGTTGTTAGATAAACTAAATTCTGTTTGCATTTGCCATCTATCACTCAGTCGATAATTTGTTCCTAAAGACATCATCATTCTCTTTTTTGGGGCGACCATCAATCGGATGGGTTCGTAATTTCCTTGTGGGATTCCGCCAATCGGTTCGACCCATTTAAAAACACGACCGACTGCGGTAAATTTATCAAAGACATAATTTCCTTTTCCATGGCCAACCTCTGTAAATACGGCGCGATAATGTGCCAAATTTGGATCAACTGAATGCACCAAAACAGAATCATATCCTAAAGAATCTGTCATTAAATATACTACTTGATTGTCTGCAAAGCCAATACTGTCTATTGACCGCATAAATGCTAAATCTAAGCTGTCTCCCACTTGACTTAAAAGGAGTTTATCAGCGTCACTTAACTGCTGTTGAAGCGATTGATTTTTTGCATCTTGTTCACTATAAACATTAAACCAAACATCAACTTTTTCGCTTTTATAATCAAGTCCACCTTGAAAAAGTGAACGGGCATAATTTTGGTCGGTATATTGAAATTCTACTACAATTCTTGAGTCTTTATTGATATGATGCCTCGAAGTAAAAGTCACCTCCGAAGTATTGTAATCAATAATATAATCCAAATCTTGACCTCTTTCTAATAATTTTCCATTGAGATAAACACTTTCAGTTCCCGAAAGTACGATGATGTAAGGTTCATTTTCATTTCCTTTTAATCGATATGGTCCTTGATTGCCTTCAACTCCTTGGATAACATTTCGAGCAAATTTACCTTTAGAGAGTGCTCCTGATGCTTGAATTTTTAATGAGTTGTTTTTATTCATATCAAAGGAATATTCTCCGAAAAGTCCTTGTGCTCTTTTATTATAATTCATAAAGTAGCCGTTTGGTTTATGCAACCAAAAATCTCCTGCAATTACTTTGTATTCTTTTCCAAATAATTGAATAAAAACCTGATCAAACTCCTGTAATTGATTGGTATTTCCTTCGGGTTGAATGGGCAAATTATCATCGGTTACCGTAGCTAAAACATTGACATTATCAGAAATTTCACCTGATAATTGAAGGTTCAGGGTCGAATTTACAGACAAATCTTGTGCATTACCAAAATTAATACCTCTAGAAATACTACCAGATTTATTGATGCCATCACCAGAAAAGAAGTTTTCCCGCTCAAAACTCGCATCACGGAAGAAAAAGTCTTCTTTCTGTCCTTCGTTTTTATAAATAATTGAGGTGTCAACTGATTGGTAAACTTTTTCAAAATTCACAGAGAACACCCGATAAGAAATCCATAAGGAATCGGAGCAGTCATTTTTCAATGCAAATTCTCTTGTATTTCCGTTAAAATAGTAATCATTTTCCGATAGTTTATAATCTCCACAAAAAACACCAAAGCTATTTTGATAGATTGTCAATGAATCTATGGTTATTGTGTCGGATAATTCAGGAGCTGGAATGGTTTGAATTCTTAGGTTTGATTGACTAAAAGTAGTAAAAGCCGATACCATAAATATCAGTGTTAGTACGCCTTTTATTATTTTAGTTAAATTCATTCAACTAAATTAACGTAAAAAGAATTGGTTTGGTGTTTTTATTATATACAAAAATACCCCAAGAAATCTTGAGGTATTAAATGATCTATTCTTAGAAGACAATTAAATATGGATTGCTCTATCACCAGTTGCAGCCATTGCAGCTTCTTTAACAGCTTCTGTGTATGTTGGGTGTGGGTGTGAAATACGCGCAATATCTTCAGCAGTTGCTCTATATTCCATTGCAACTGTTCCCTCCATAATAATATCAGCTGCACGAGCACCAATTACATGAAATCCTAATATTTCATCTGTTACTTTATTTGTGATAATTTTTGCTAATCCTTGAATATCCGTAGAAGCTCTGGCTCTACCTAATGCTTTCATTGGGAAGGTTCCAACTTTATAGTCAATACCTGATTCTTTAATTTCTTGTTCAGTTTTTCCAACTGAAGCCACTTCTGGCCACGTATAAACTACAGATGGAATTAGATTATAGTCAATGTGCGGGATTTGTCCAGCGATTTTCTCAGCCACAAAAGTTCCTTCGTCTTCGGCTTTATGAGCCAACATTGCACCACGAATTACGTCTCCAATAGCATAAATATTATCAACAGAAGTTTGAAGGTTTTCATTGACATCAATTTGTCCACGACTATTTGTCGAAAGTCCAACATTTTCTAATCCCAATCCTTCTGTATAAGGTTTTCTTCCTACAGCAACCAAACAATAATCTGCTTCAAAAACAATTTCTTCATCTTTTTTATCCAGAGCAGAAACCGTCACTTTTTTTCCAGAGTTTTTCACTTTCTGAACCTTTGTACTTAGGCTAAACTTCATTCCCATTTTTTTCAACACTTTTGTCAGTTCTTTCGACATAGTTTCGTCTAATGTCGGGGTAATTTTATCGGCGAACTCTAATACAGTAACTTCTGTACCTAATCTTTGGTAAACTGACCCTAATTCAAGTCCGATGACACCTCCGCCAATTACGATTAATTTCTTTGGTATTTCATTTAGGCTCAGTGCTTCAGTAGAAGTTATTATTCTTTTTTTATCAGGTTCCATTCCAGGAAAGAAGTTTGGTTTTGAGCCTGTTGCAATAATTATTTTATCTGATTTAATTTCAGTTACTTTTTTCTTAGAATCTGTAATTTTGACTGTATTTCTATCTACAAAAGAACCCATTCCGTGAAAGACATCAATTTTATTTTTGTTCATTAAGAAATCGATTCCTTTACATGTTTGATCAACAACTTGTGCTTTTCTTGCGACCATTTGTTTAAAGTCGGGTTTAATTTCTTTGATATTAATTCCGTGTTCTTTAAAATTATTAACTGCGTTATAATAATGCTCAGTAGAGTCCAGCAATGCTTTAGAAGGGATACATCCAACATTCAGGCAAGTTCCTCCTAAGGTATCATATTTTTCAATGATTGCAGTTTTTAATCCTAATTGTGCACAACGAATTGCAGACACATATCCTCCAGGTCCTGAACCGATAACGGTTACATCATATTTACTCATGATAATTTTTTATTTTATTAATTACAAATTTCAACAATTAAATTATGCTTCTGTTGGCGGGACTCCAAAATTAATTGGTCCAAAACCTTGGGAACCATCATCAATTGTTCCTTTTACGTCTTCGAATTTTCGAATATTATCCTGTAATGCGTGCAATAAACGTTTTGCATTCTCGGGAGTCATAATAACCCTTGACATTACTTTACCTTTTGGCATTCCAGGCATCATTTGTACAAAGTCGCATACAAATTCTGATGGAGAATGAGTAATTATTGCAAAATTCGAATAAATCCCTGTTGCTATGTCTTCTGACAGCTCAATATTTAATTTGTTTCCTTTTCCTTCATTATTTTCCATAGAATAAAGATAATAAAAATAGGCTATCAAAATAATTTGATAGCCTATTTATTTAATAATTTATGATATTAATCTTCTTCATATACTGCTGAAGACTCTACTCTAAGTTTTTGGAACTCTCTCATTCCAGTACCTGCAGGAATCTTATGACCTACAATTACGTTTTCTTTCAGTCCGAGTAAATCATCGACTTTACCTGAGATTGCTGCTTCGTTAAGAACTTTGGTAGTTTCTTGGAATGATGCAGCAGAAATAAATGATTCAGTTTTCAGCGAAGAACGAGTAATACCTTGCAATAAAGGTACTGCGGTTGCAGGAACTGCATCACGCGCCACCACTAATTTTGCATCTTCTCTTTTCAATTGAACGTTTTCATCTCTCAATCTTCGAGCGGTAACTGTTTGTCCTGCCCTTAATGTTTGAGAATCTCCTGCATCAACTACTACTTTTTGTCCATAGATTCTATCATTCTCATCCATAAACTCAGCTTTATCAACTGCTTGTTTTTCTAAGAATTTAGTATCTCCTGGATCTGTAACTTCAGCTTTTAACATCATTTGACGAACGATTACTTCAAAATGTTTATCATTAATTTTTACACCTTGTAAACGATAAACCTCCTGTACTTCGTTCACTAAGTATTCCTGTACTGCAGTTGGTCCCATAATATCAAGGATATCTTTAGGTGTGATTGCACCATCAGATAGTGGCATACCCGCACGAACATAATCGTTCTCTTGTACCAAGATATGTTTTGAAAGTGGCACCAAGTACTTTTTAACTAAGCCAGATTTTGACTCAATGACAACTTCTCTATTACCTCTCTTAATTTTACCGTAGCTTGCAATACCATCAATTTCAGAAACAACTGCTGGATTTGACGGGTTACGTGCTTCAAATAATTCAGTAATTCTTGGAAGACCCCCAGTAATATCCCCACTCTTACCACCAATACGAGGAATTTTAACTAAACTATGACCTTGTGTTATTTCTTCTCCTTCACTTACTGAAACGTGAGCATTAACAGGAATTGAATAAGCCTTTATAACGTCTCCTTTTTTATCTACAATGTTTATTGTTGGGATACGTTTTTTATCTTTCGTTTCGGTGATAATCTTTTCAGAGAATCCTGTTTGCTCATCCACTTCTTCACGATAGGTAACCCCTTCAATGATATTTTCAAATTCGATTTTACCAGAAACTTCAGCAATAATTACTGCGTTATAAGGATCCCATTTACAGATTATATCACCTTTCTTAATTGAGGTATTGTTTTTAACTTCTAATTCAGAACCGTAAGGTATGTTAACCGTCATGGCTGCAAGACCAGTTTTCTTATCAATAATTTTCAATTCTGCAGAACGACCAACAACGATTTCACTTTTCGTACCATCTTTGGCAACTTTTGAAATTGTTCTTAACTCCTCAATTTCAACATCACCAGATACTTTTGCTCTAATATCACTTTCGTCGGCAATATTAGAAGCCGTACCTCCAACGTGGAATGTACGAAGTGTTAGCTGCGTTCCAGGTTCCCCAATAGATTGAGCTGCAATAACTCCAACAGCGTCACCTATTTGGGCATGACGATGAGTTGCTAAGTTTCTACCATAACATTTAGCACAAACACCACGCTTCATCTCACAAGTTAATACAGAACGAACTTCAACTTCATCAACTCCCGCAATTTGAATTTCTTCTGCCAGTGCCTCATTAATTAAGTCACCAGATTCAGCAATTAAATTGTCATCATCATCGTAAATATCGTGAACCGCTGTTCTACCAAGAATTCTTTCTGCAAGTGATACGACAACTTCATCATTTTTCTTTATGGCTGTCATTGTCGTACCTCTTAATGTACCGCAATCCTCACCGTTAATAACAACATCTTGAGCCACATCAACCAAACGACGAGTTAAATAACCCGCATCGGCAGTTTTCAAGGCAGTATCGGCAAGACCTTTACGCGCACCGTGTGTAGAGATGAAGTATTCAAGAATCGATAATCCTTCTTTAAAGTTAGACAGAATTGGGTTCTCAATAATTTCATGACTTGAAGCACCAGATTTTTGAGGTTTCGCCATTAATCCCCTCATTCCTGAAAGCTGACGAATTTGCTCTTTCGATCCCCTCGCTCCAGAGTCGAACATCATATAAATTGAGTTAAATCCTTGTTGGTCATTTTTCAACTGTTCCATCAAAGTATTGGTCAATCTAGAGTTTGTTCTTGTCCAAATATCAATAATTTGGTTATAACGTTCGTTATTTGTGATTAACCCCATATTGTAGTTTTCCAATACTTCAGAAACATTATCATTTGCTTTTTGAATCAAAGTTTCTTTCTCATCTGGAATGATAATGTCATCAAGATTGAATGATAAACCACCTCTGAATGCCATATCATAACCAACATCTTTGATGTCGTCAAGGAAACGAGCTGATTTAGAAATTCCGCAAGCAGTTACAACTTTACCAATAATATTACGTAAAGCTTTTTTCGTCATCACATCATTAATGAATCCAATCTCTTCTGGAACAAGATTGTTAAACAACACTCTACCAGTTACTGTATCGACAATTTCGCTCTTTGCCTCTCCGTTTTTATCTTTTGATTGGATACGAACCTTAATATGAGTGTGAAGAGAGATTTTTCCTTCGTTATAAGCAATTTCCACTTCTTCTGGAGAGTAGAAAGTCATTCCTTCTCCTTTCACTGGATATTCTTTGGTTGACTTTCTTCCTTTTGTCATATAATACAGACCCAATACCATATCTTGAGACGGAACCGTAATTGGCGCACCGTTCGCAGGATTTAAGATATTATGAGAAGAAAGCATTAAGAATTGAGCTTCTAAAATTGCAGCACTTCCTAATGGCAAGTGAACCGCCATCTGGTCACCATCAAAGTCGGCATTAAACGCAGTACACACTAATGGATGTAAACGAATTGCTTTACCTTCAATTAATTTTGGTTGGAAAGCTTGGATACCCAAACGGTGAAGTGTTGGAGCACGGTTTAATAATACAGGGTGAGATTTAATTACATTCTCTAAAATATCCCATACAACCGCCTCTTTTTTATCGACAATTTTCTTAGCCGATTTTACCGTTTTAACGATTCCTCTTTCAATTAATTTTCTGATGATAAACGGTTTGTATAATTCTGCTGCCATATCCTTTGGAAGTCCACATTCGTGTAATTTTAAATTTGGACCAACCACAATCACTGAACGCGCAGAATAGTCAACACGTTTACCTAATAAGTTTTGACGGAAACGACCCTTTTTACCTTTCAATGAATCAGAAAGTGATTTTAAAGGTCTGTTTGATTCTGTTTTAACAGCACTTGATTTTCTAGAGTTATCAAACAATGAATCAACAGACTCTTGAAGCATACGTTTTTCATTACGTAGAATTACTTCAGGAGCTTTAATTTCGATTAATCTTTTAAGACGATTATTTCTAATAATAACACGTCTATATAAATCATTTAAATCAGAAGTTGCAAAACGACCACCATCAAGTGGAACTAACGGACGTAATTCAGGAGGAATAACTGGAACAACTTTGATAATCATCCATTCCGGTTTGTTTTCAATTTCTCCATCTTGCGAATCACGCATAGCTTCAATAACTTGAAGACGTTTTAATGCTTCGTTTTTACGTTGCATTGAAGTCTCGTTGTTTGCTTTATGTCTTAAATCATAAGAAAGTTGATGTAAATCCAAATCTTGCAACAAATCGTAAACTGCTTCAGCACCCATTTTTGCGATAAATTTGTTTGGATCACTATCGTCCAAGTATTGGTTATCTGCAGGAAGTTCATCAAGAATATCAAGGTACTCTTCTTCCGTTAAGAAGCGCATTTTTTCAAGCGGATCACCTTTTGAATCTTTTGCAATTTCTAATTCAGCAGCCAAACCTGGTTGAATTACTACATATCTTTCATAATAAATAATTTGGTCTAACTTCTTAGTAGGTAAGCCTAATAAGTAACCGATTTTATTTGGTAAAGACCTAAAATACCAGATATGAGCAACAGGAACAACCAATTTAATGTGTCCCATTCTTTCTCTTCTAACTTTCTTTTCAGTTACCTCTACCCCACAACGGTCACAAATAATTCCTTTATAGCGGATACGTTTGTATTTACCACAGTGACATTCGTAATCTTTTACTGGCCCAAAAATACGTTCACAGAACAGACCATCTCTTTCAGGTTTATATGTTCTATAGTTGATTGTTTCTGGCTTTAAAACCTCTCCACTTGATTGCTCTAAAATTTGTTCTGGAGACGCAAGTGAAATAGTGATTTTAGAAAAATCTTTCACCGTATTTTTATCGTTTCTATTATATGCCATTTTTAAATTATTTTCTAATTAATAACAACTTGTTTAATCCAATGTAACATTTAATCCTAATCCTTTCAATTCATGTAAAAGAACATTAAATGATTCTGGGATACCTGGTTTCGGAAGGTTATCACCTTTAACAATAGCTTCGTATGTTTTCGCTCTACCGTTTACATCATCAGATTTAACCGTTAAAATTTCTTGTAGAATATTTGATGCTCCAAATGCCTCAAGCGCCCACACCTCCATTTCACCAAATCTCTGACCACCAAATAAGGCTTTACCACCTAAAGGTTGTTGAGTAATTAATGAGTATGGACCAATCGAACGTGCGTGCATTTTATCATCTACCATGTGAGATAATTTAAGCATATAAATTACACCCACAGTTGCTGGTTGATCAAAGCGTTCACCTGTTCCACCGTCGTATAAATGTGTCTTACCCCAACGCGGAATACCTGCTTTATCGCAATACTCTGCAACTTCAATAGGTTCAGCACCATCAAAAATTGGAGTAGCAAACTTCACACCCAGTTTTTGTCCTGCCCATCCGAGAACTGTTTCATAGATTTGACCCAAGTTCATACGAGAAGGTACCCCTAATGGGTTAAGAACGATATCTACTGGCGTTCCATCTTCTAAGAATGGCATATCTTCATCACGAACGATATTAGCTACAATACCTTTGTTACCATGACGACCAGCCATCTTATCTCCTACTTTTAACTTTCTTTTCTTCGCTAAATAAACCTTAGCAAGTTTAATGATACCTGTTGGCAATTCATCTCCTACAGAAATATGGAACTTCCTACGTTGGTAATTTCCTAATAAATCATTTGATTTAATTGTGAAATTGTGAATTACTCTTTGTATCAAACTATTTGTTTTCTTATCAGTTGTCCATTCTGCTGGATTAACGATAGAATAATCTATAGCATTTAAAGCCTTTTCAGAAAATTTCGAGCCTTTTTTGATAATAACCTCTCTAAAGTTATTAGTAACACCTTCAGATTTTTTATCACCGAGAATTTCAATAAGTTTTTTAACAAGAACTCCTTTTAATTCATCAAGCTCTTTTTTGAATTCTGCTTCAAGGTTTTCTAAAACTGGTTTATCTTTGGCCTTTTGTTTTCTATCCTTAACCGCTCTTGAAAATAATTTTTTATCAACAACTACTCCTTCTACTGCTGGTCCAACTTTTAAAGAAGCATCTTTCACGTCTCCAGCTTTATCACCAAAGATTGCACGCAGAAGTTTCTCCTCTGGAGAAGGGTCAGTTTCTCCTTTTGGAGTAATTTTACCGATTAGGATATCACCTTCTTTTACTTCAGCACCAATTCTGATAAGTCCATTCTCATCAAGATTTTTAGTAGCCTCTTCGCTTACGTTTGGAATATCAGAAGTTAACTCTTCCATTCCTCTTTTCGTATCACGAACTTCTAATAAATATTCATCTATATGGAGTGAAGTAAATATGTCATCTCTCACAACGCGTTCTGAAATTACGATCGCATCCTCATAGTTGTAACCTTTCCAAGGCATGAAAGCAACTTTCATGTTTTGACCCAAAGCCAATTCACCATTTTCAGTTGCATATCCTTCACAAAGCACTTGTCCTTTTTCAACTTCATCACCTTTCTTAACGATAGGTTTAAGGTTGACAACAGAACCTTGGTTTGTTTTCTTAAATTTCGTTAATTCGTATGTTTTAGTATCACCATTGAAAGAAACCATTTCATCTTCTTTCGATAATTTATACTTAATGATAATCTTATCGGCATCAACATACTCAACAACACCATCACCTTCTGCATTAATTAATACCCTTGAATCTTTAGCCACCAATCTTTCGATACCTGTACCCACAATTGGAGCTTGTGGCTTTAGTAAAGGTAAAGCTTGACGCTGCATGTTAGATCCCATTAGGGCACGGTTTGCGTCATTATGTTCTAAGAAAGGAATTGAAGAAGCTGCAATTGATGCAATTTGGTTTGCTCCAACATCAATTAGATTTATTTCACTTGGAGTTACCAAAGGAAATTCACTTTCTTCTCTTGCTTTAACGGTGTCTTCTAAGAATTCTCCTTTATCTGTAAGCGGTGTATTTGCTTGGGCAATCATCAAATTGTCCTCTTCTTCAGCAGTAAGATAAACTGGGTCCTCATATAGTTTAACAACTCCATTTTCAACTTTTCGATAAGGCGTTTCAATAAACCCTAGTTTATTTACTTTAGCGAAGACACAAAGAGATGAAATCAATCCAATATTTGGTCCCTCTGGTGTTTCAATTGTACACAATCTTCCGTAGTGAGTATAGTGAACGTCACGCACCTCAAATCCGGCACGTTCTCTTGATAAACCACCAGGTCCCAATGCAGAGAAACGACGTTTATGAGTCACCTCAGCAAGAGGATTCGTTTGATCCATAAATTGAGACAATTGGTTAGTACCAAAGAATGAGTTAATAACAGAAGACAATGTTTTTGCATTAATCAAATCGATAGGCGTAAACACTTCGTTATCTCTTACGTTCATTCTTTCACGAATTGTACGTGCCATTCTTGCCAATCCAACACCAAATTGGTTAAATAATTGTTCACCCACAGTTCTAACACGACGATTAGAAAGGTGATCAATATCATCAACTTCTGCTTTAGAGTTGACAAGTTCAATTAGGTATTTAACAATTGAAATAATGTCAGATTTTGTAAGTACTCTAGAGTCCTCATCCTCTGAGTTTTTCAATTTCTTGTTAATTCTGAAACGACCAACCTCACCAAGGTCGTATCTTGAATCTGAGAAGAATAATTTATCAAAAACGCTACGAGCAGTTTCAATATCAGGTGGCTCTGCGCTTCTTAATTGACGATAAATAACTTCAACAGCTTCTTTTTCAGAGTTGGCTGTATCTTTTTGTAAAGTATTATAAATAATTGTTGCGTCTGCGCTATAAACATCTTCTTTATGAAGCATAATTGTTTTCACACCTGAATCGACAACTTTATCAATATCTTCTTTTTCGAGGATGGTATCACGATCTAAGATAACTTCTGTTCTTTCGATGGATACAACCTCTCCAGTATCGGCATCTCCAAAATCTTCAAACCAAGATTTAAGAACCCTTGCCGCTAATTTTCTACCGACTGCTTTTTTAAGGTTTGTTTTATTAACCTTAACTTCTTCAGCGAGGCCGAAAATTTCTAGAATTTCTTTATCACTTTCGTAACCGATTGCTCTAAAAAGAGTGGTTACTGGAAGTTTTTTCTTTCTGTCAATGTATGCATACATGACATTATTTATATCTGTTGTAAATTCAATCCAAGAACCTTTAAAAGGAATGATTCTTGCTGAATACAATTTTGTACCATTTGAGTGACGAGATTGTCCAAAGAAAACACCAGGGGAACGGTGTAACTGTGAAACAATAACTCTTTCTGCACCATTAACAACGAACGACCCTTTGGGTGTCATGTATGGAATTGTACCTAAATAAACATCTTGAACAATTGTTTCAAAGTCCTCATGTTCAGGATCTGTACAATATAATTTAAGTTTTGCTTTCAGTGGAACACTGTATGTCAAACCACGTTCGATACACTCTTCGATAGAGTAACGCGGTGGGTCAATAAAGTAATCCAAGAACTCCAAAACAAATTGGTTTCTAGTATCAGTAATAGGGAAATTTTCCGAAAAAACTTTAAAGAGTCCTTCTTTTTCACGATTTTCCGGAGTTGTTTCTAATTGAAAAAACTCTTGAAACGATTTCAATTGAATATCTAGAAAATCTGGATATTCGTATTGGTTCTTAACGGAACCAAAGTTAATTCTATTCGAGGTATTTTTTGTTGTTGCCAAGCCAATAAATTTTTATTAGAAAAAAGAACTTTACGTTATAAACGTATAAAAACAGCACAAGGCAACCCCAAAATAGAGGATGCCCTTGCTGTGTAATAGTATAAATACTACTTAATTTCAACTTCAGCTCCAGCCTCCTCTAATGAAGATTTAAGGCCTTCTGCTTCGTCTTTAGATACACCCTCCTTAATTGGAGCAGGTGCACCATCAACTAATTCCTTAGCTTCTTTTAATCCTAATCCAGTTAAATCTTTAACCAATTTAACAACTGCCAATTTACTACCACCAGCTGCTTTAAGGATTACGTCAAACTCTGTTTTTTCAGATGCATCATCTCCTCCAGCAGCACCACCAGCAGCAACAGCAACAGCTGCAGCAGCAGGTTCAATACCGTACTCATTTTTAAGGATTTCTGCAAGTTCGTTAACTTCTTTTACTGTAAGGTTAACTAATGTTTCAGCGATTTCTTTTACTTCTGCCATTTTATTTATTTTTAAAAAGGTTCTAAATTAATTAATAAAAATTTATGCTCTTTCTGAGAGCGTTTTAAGGATTCCTGCAATTTTACCTCCTTGTCCTTTAAGACCAGACACAACATTTTTAGCTGGACTTTGTAACAATAAGATAATATCTCCGATAAGCTCTTCCTTGCTCTTAATTGCAGTTAATGCTTCAAGATGCTCATCACCAATGTAAATTGCTTCTTCAATATAAGCTGCTTTCAGAACAGGTTTATCGTTCTTTTTGCGGAATTCTTTGATCACTTTAGCAGGCGCATTTCCCACTTCCGAGAACATGATTGAAGTTGGTCCAGACAAAACACTTGTTAATTCTTCAAGTCCTTTGCCTTCAACTCTCTCTATAGCTTTAGCCAAAAGAGCGTTTTTAACAACCTTTAGAGTAATTCCTTGGTTGAAACATCTTCTTCTTAAGTTGTTAATATTTTCAACTGTCAATTCAGATGTATCAGCCAAATAAAATATTCCAGCTTCGTTCAACTGTTCTGTTAATGTATCAATGTACTGCGCTTTTTCTTCTCTATTCATAACTAAATTTTTTAAGCGTCAACAATAGATTTTGCATCAATTTGGATACTGGGACTCATAGTAGAGCTTATGAAAACACTTCTAATATAAGTTCCTTTAGCTGCCGTAGGTTTCATTTTGATTAACGTGGCGATTAATTCTTTGGCATTGTCTTTAATTTTACTTCCTTCAAAAGAAGCTTTTGCAATATTAGAATGAACAATACCATATTTATCAACACGGAAATCTATTTTACCTGCTTTCACCTCTTGAACCGCTTTTGCTACGTCCATTGTTACAGTACCAGTTTTTGGGTTTGGCATCAATCCTCTTGGTCCTAAAACACGACCTAAAGCACCAACCTTACCCATTACAGATGGCATAGTGATAATCACATCAATATCTGTCCATCCTCCTTTAATTTTCTCAACGTAATCATCTAAACCTACGTGATCAGCCCCTGCTGCTCTTGCCTCTTCTTCTTTATCAGGTGTACACAATACCAAAACGCGTACATCCTTTCCAGTTCCGTGAGGTAAAGCCACAGTTCCTCTAACCATTTGGTTTGCTTTTCTAGGGTCAACCCCTAATCTTACGTTTATATCAACCGAAGCATCGAAGTTTACATTGGTAATTTCCTTTACCATCTCACATGCTTCACTTAGAGAATAAGTTTTGCTCAAATCAAATTTAGCAAGTATCTCTTTTCTTTTTTTAGAAATTCGTCCCATGTTTAATGATTTTAATTGTTAGGAAATTCTCCTTTGATTTTAATACCCATACTTCTAGCTGTACCAGCGACCATACGCATTCCAGATTCAACTGTAAAACAGTTTAAGTCTTGCATTTTGTCTTCAGCAATTGCTTTCACTTGATCCCAAGTGACAGTTGCAACTTTGTTACGATTTGGTTCTGCTGAACCTTTCTTAATTTTAGATGCATCAATAAGTTGTACTGCTGCTGGTGGAGTTTTTATTACAAAATCGAATGATTTATCTCCATAAACTGTGATAACAACAGGAAGCACCTTTCCAGCCTTATCCTGAGTTCGAGCATTAAACTGCTTACAAAACTCCATGATGTTGACACCTTTCGCACCAAGTGCGGGTCCAACAGGCGGGGAAGGGTTTGCTGCACCACCTCTGATCTGTAATTTGATCAATCCTGCTACTTCTTTAGCCATTTATTTATAATTTGTGTAGTTCAAACGTGGTGGATGACAAGGGAAGCTTTATTCATCTTTTCTACGACCACTCCTACGGGTTAAAATGCTATTTTAGCTTTCTTTTTCTACTTGCATATAGCTCAATTCGACCAAATTTTTACGACCGAATATTTTTACCATAACTTTCAATTTTTTCTTTTCTTCGTTGATTTCTTCAATGATTCCATCAAAATTATTAAAAGGACCATCAACAACCTTCACTGCCTCACCTACCACAAATGGTATTTTCACCTCCTCTTCGTGTCCTGACATCTCATCGACCTTACCTAGAATTCTGTTTACTTCAGACTTTCTCATTGGCATTGGATCTCCATATTTCTCAGCACCCAAAAACCCAATAATATTGGGAATACTTTTAATCACGTGTGGAACTTCTCCAACCAAAGCAGCTTCAACCAGAATATATCCTGGCAAATATGCTTTTTCTTTAGAAATTTTTTTCCCATTACGAATCTGGAAAACTTTTTCAGTAGGTATGAGTATTTGACCAAAGAAATCATTCAATTTCATTCGATTGATTTCCATCTCCAAGTACTCCTTAGCGGCATTTTCTTTTCCACTAATCGCACGAACTACATACCATCTCTTTTTAACTTCCTCCACGGTTAATCGTTTTTATAATTTTATGGATATATTAATCCTAGGATTCCTTTCCAAAAGTAGGTATCAGGGTTTACACCAAACACAAAATCCATAAGTGCAATTAGAAGAGCAAAGATAACTGTTCCTATAATTACAACTACAGTACTATTTTGTAACTCAGCCCAAGTAGGCCATGTAACTTTATACACAAGCTCGTTGTAGGTATCCTTTAAATATTCAACAATATTAGCCACAATTCTTTTTTTTATTTGCACGGGTGGTAGGATTCGAACCCACGACCAATGGTTTTGGAGACCACTACTCTACCAGCTGAGCTACACCCGTAGTGGAAAAAGGGGAGTCTTCACTCCCCTTAATATTCCCCTATAAATTATTTTATTCAATAATTTCAGTAACCTGACCAGCTCCAACTGTCCTACCTCCTTCACGGATAGCAAAACGAAGTCCTTTGTCCATTGCTACTGGAACGATTAATTCTACTTCGATAGACACGTTATCTCCAGGCATTACCATATCACGTCCTTCTTCTAGGTGAATTTCACCTGTTACGTCAGTTGTACGGAAGTAAAACTGTGGACGGTATCTGTTATGGAATGGAGTGTGACGTCCACCTTCTTCTTTTTTAAGAACGTAAATCTCAGCTTTAAATTTACTATGTGGAGTTGTTGAACCTGGTTTACAAATAACCATACCACGACGGATATCACTTTTTTCGATACCTCTTAGTAGCAATCCAACGTTGTCTCCTGCTTCTCCTCTATCAAGAATCTTACGGAACATCTCAACACCAGTAACTGTAGAAGTTAACTTTTCGTCTCCCATTCCTAAAATCTCAACTGGCTCACCTGAATTGATTACACCTGTCTCGATACGACCTGTAGCAACCGTTCCACGACCAGTAATTGAGAACACGTCCTCAACTGGCATTAAGAATGGTTTATCAACATCACGCGGAGGCAATTCAATGTATGAATCAACAGCGTCCATAAGTTCCATTATTTTATCTTCGAACTGCGGATCTCCGTTTAAAGCACCTAATGCAGAACCTGAAATAATAGGAGTGTTATCTCCATCATAGTCATAGAAAGAAAGTAACTCTCTTACTTCCATCTCTACCAATTCTAACAATTCTGGGTCATCAACTAAATCCATTTTGTTCAAGAACACAACGATTCTTGGAACTCCAACCTGACGTCCTAAAAGGATGTGCTCACGAGTTTGAGGCATTGGCCCATCAGTTGCAGCAACAACCAAGATAGCACCATCCATTTGAGCAGCACCAGTAACCATGTTTTTTACATAGTCGGCGTGACCTGGACAGTCAACGTGTGCATAGTGACGGTTCTCTGTCTCATACTCAATGTGAGATGTGTTAATAGTAATCCCACGCTCTCTTTCCTCTGGAGCGTTATCAATTTTCTCATAATCACGTGCCTCAGCAAGCCCTTTTTTAGACAATACGCTTGAGATAGCAGCCGTCAAAGTCGTTTTACCGTGGTCAACGTGTCCGATTGTTCCAATGTTTAAATGTGGTTTGGAACGAGTAAATGTTTCCTTAGCCATTTTCTATATTTATTACTTGTTAATATACTTTGTTAATTAATTTACCTATCTATATAATTATAAGAAATACAAATTGTATTTCTTAAAAATTCTTTTTTTTCGAGCCAATGACGAGAATTGAACTCGTGACCTCTTCCTTACCAAGGAAGCGCTCTACCCCTGAGCTACATCGGCAACGTGCCCTTAAAGGTTTTGAGCGGGAGACGAGGGTCGAACTCGCGACATTCAGCTTGGAAGGCTGACGCTCTACCAACTGAGCTACTCCCGCTTATAAAAACCACTGTGGGGGGAGAAGGATTCGAACCTTCGAAGGCGTAGCCAACAGATTTACAGTCTGTCCTCGTTGACCGCTTGAGTATCCCCCCAATTTGAGTTTTTCATTAAAAATGAGCCGATAGAGGGACTCGAACCCACGACCTGCTGATTACAAATCAGCTGCTCTAGCCAACTGAGCTATATCGGCACTTAAATTGGTAATAAAAACCTTTTAAAGAACTCTCTAAATTCTGTTTAACAAAACTCATTTAGGGTTGCAAAGATAGGAAACAAATATATACTAGCAAGTTTTTTTTAAAATAATTTTATTCTTTTAACTATTTTTCCAACTAACACGATTTGGCAATTAATCTATGTAGCTGTTTTACAGGCAGTTAAAGGCTTGGCTGACTGGGATAAAAGAATCTACTCTTAAACACATTCTTGTTTAATTTTTTCCACGGGGATGTGAATTTTGATAGATTTTTGCAATCTGTTCAAAAGAATTATGCGTATATACTTGAGTTGCACTTAAATCAGCATGACCCAAAAGTTCTTTTATAGTTTCTAATCCTGCACCATTATTTAAAATATGAGTTGCAAAAGTATGTCTTAAAATGTGTGGACTTCTTTTTTCAAGGTTTGTCAGGAGTGATAAATAATATTTGACCTTTCTATAAACAAACTTTGGATATAATTTTTCCCCCTTATCGGTCAGAAATAAAAATGCTGAATTTGATTCTTTGTGGAATGTTGATTCGACATATTCCTTTATATCGTATTCTAATTCTTTGGTAATCGGAATAATCCTTTCTTTATTACGTTTACCAAGTACCCTTAAAGTTGAATTTTGCAAGTCACTGGTTTTGATATTTATCAATTCAGACAGTCTGACTCCTGTTTGGTATAATACTTCTATGATAAGTCGATCCCTTTGTCCTTCTATACCTTCAGGAAATAGTTTATTCACTTTTTCAATCTCCAGCTCTTCCTCTTTCACAAATTCGGGAAGTCGTTTTTCTTGTCTTGGACCACGAATCCTAACCATCGGGTCATTTTTGATGATTTCAGAGCGGATTGCCCATTTAAAGAAAGTTCTTAAAGATGATAGCTTTCTATTTACTGTTCTATTTGAATGTCCAGAGTTGATTAGTTCAACAATCCATGCTCTTACAATATGATAGGTTACTTCGTTCAGGGCTACCTCATCTTCAATTGCTGCAAATTCGAGAAATACATTAACATCCTTCTCGTAAGCCTTTACGGTATGTTGAGAAAATCTCCTTTCAGAATCGAGGTATTTTATAAAACGTTCTATCATAAAAGCAAAAAAAGAGCCATTCGACTCTTTTTATAACGTATTTTAAAATAATATGTTCTGTAAATTTATATTTCTTTGGATTTCATGCGTTGCTTGTAAGCAGCTTTGATACGTTGTTGACGCATCAGGACTGATGGTTTAATGAACTCTTTTCTGCTACGAATTTCTCGCATCATTCCAGTTTTTTCGAATTTTTTCTTATATTTTTTAAGAGCTCTTTCGATGTTTTCTCCTTCTTTTACAGGTATTACTAACATATTTTTATAATTTTCTTTTTTAACTTATTAAAAATTGGGATGGCAAATATAACCATATTTTTTTAATTCCAAGAGTTTATTTTAAAATTTCTCTAGAAATAACTATTTTTTGAATTTCTGACGTTCCTTCTCCAATTGTCATCAGCTTTGCATCTCTCAGAAATTTCTCGGCTGGATATTCTCTTGTATAGCCATATCCTCCCATAATTTGAACAGCTTCATTTCCACAAAAAACAGCAGCTTCACTCGCATAATACTTAGCGAATGCTCCTTCTTTTGTAAGTTTTTCCTTATTATTTTTAAGATAGGCAGCATTAAATGTCAACAATTCGGCTGCATGTACACGTGTTGCCATATCTGCTAATTTAAAACTAATACCTTGGAATGAAGAAATTGGCTTTCCGAACTGCTCTCTTTCTTTTGCATATTTAACTGAAGCTTCATAAGCACCTCTTGCTACGCCACAACTCAATGCTGCGATAGAAATTCTTCCTCCATCTAAAATTTGCATTGCTTGAACAAATCCTTGTCCGACTTCGCCAATTACATTTTCTTTTGGAACACGAACATTGTCAAAAATAAGCTCTGCTGTTTCGCTTGCTCTTACACCTAATTTACCCGTAATTTTTGCAGTTGTAAAACCAGGCATTCCTTTTTCAATAATAAACGCTGTGATTCCACGACTATCTAACAATTCCCCAGTACGCACTAAAACAACAGCAATATCTCCACTCATACCGTGGGTAATCCATGTTTTCGCCCCATTAATAATCCAATCATCTCCATCTTGAACAGCAGTGGTTTTCATTCTCATTGCATCAGATCCAGTATTGGGTTCTGTGAGTCCCCACGCTCCAATAAACTCAGCTGAAGCAAGTTTTGGAAGGTATTTTCTTTTTTGTTCTTCGGAACCATGATAATAAATATGTCCAGTACACAATGAGTTATGTGCAGCAACGGATAAACCTAATCCTCCACAAACTTTTCCTATTTCGATTAATGCTGTTACATATTCATCGTATGAGAATCCACTTCCTCCATATTCTTCAGGTATATAAATTCCCATTAATCCTAATTCACCTAATTTTTTAAGGGTTTCCACAGGAAATTCTTCAGTTTCATCCCACTTCATGAAATTTGGTTTAATCTCCTTTTCTGCAAAATCTCTTATCATTTGCTGAATCATCAATTGATTCTCGTTTAATTTAAAATCCATGTCGTAATTATCTTTTTGTTGGGTTATCTTAAATAAAAAGTGTAATATCTTAAAAAAGATTAAAGTGCGAAGATAATTATTTTTTGAGATTTGATGGGAAAATTCATAGAATTAATGAAGAATCGTGAGATATTTCAGTATAATATAATTGACTATCAAATTGTTAAATAATGTTTAACCTTATTAAATAGTTCTCTACTCATATAGGGAGACAAAAGCAATTCATCTAGTGAATTGTAGGTATTGTAGTTTTCTCTAAAAAAGACAATAGAACGGGCTAAATCAGTACTTATCCATGGATGTTTGCTTAACTGTTCAGCACTTGCTTGATTAATATTTATTTTCTTAATGTTTTCTAAATCAAAACTTAGAAATGACAGAATTTCTTCTAACTTTTCTTCATCCATATTATATATAACAAGTAATTGTTCTTTATAAATTAATCCACCAAATTTCTCTCTTAACTTAACAATTTCTTTAGCAAAAAATGGCCCCACTCCTTTAATTTTTTGAAGTTCTCCTTCTGAAGCTATGTTTATATTAATTAACAGCATATCTTCCTCCGACTCCTCATCATTTGATTCTTGTGAAAAACGATTATTTTCGTTATCAAAATTTGATTTATTCCTCTTTTTATCTTCCGCTATCGGTAAAACAATCTTTGGTTCAAGCTCATTATATAATTCATCAGTCATTCCAAAGAGTTTTTTCAAATCTGTTTTTACTTTAAACCCACCAATTGCATCTCGATAGTTAATAATAGATTGAGCTTGTTTTTCTGTAAAACCAATTTTTTGCCAATTCTCTGCGGACAAATCATTTGGATTGAAATTATCGTTGGGAATTTCGTATTTCTTTTCCGCCTTGGCATCCTCTTTTTTATTGAATTGACTATTTTTTTCTGAAAGATTCAAATCCAAATCTTCAATATTAAATTCTCTTTCTGTGGGCGTATGTACAAATGTATAATATATTCGAGGGAGGATAGCAATAATAATAAAAATAAACAGCAAGAAAAAAACTCCTTTTCTAGCTCTTTTAGAGAAATAAACCCATTCGTTATCCCAACCTTGTTTCTTCATGTCTTAACGACGCTTTATTATTTCGCCTGATGTTATTTTCCTGAAATATTCTTTAAAATCCTTTTTGATTTCTCCTGACATTATAATTAAACCTAAGATATTTGGGAATGCCATTGCCAAAATAAGCAAATCCGAGAAATCAAGAATATCTCCGAGCCCTATTGAGGTTCCAATAACGATAAAGATAAGAAATATTAGATTGTAAACATTCCCTATTATTTTATTTTTTCCAAACAAGTAAGTAAATGCTTTTTTCCCATAATAAGACCAAGATATCATTGTTGAAAATGAAAATAAAAATACTGAGAAAGTGAGTACATAAATAGCCCAACTTCCTAAGAAGCTAGAAAAAGCAGCTGAGGTCAATGCAACACCTTCTAATCCTTCATTATCTATCGCATAACCAGAGAATACAATTACAAAGGACGTCATGGTACAAACCAAAACGGTATCAATAAGAGGCTCTAATAGTGCCACAATTCCCTCGCTAACTGGCTCTTCAGTTTTTGCTGCTGAATGGGCAATTGGGGAGGAACCAATTCCAGCCTCATTAGAAAATGCTGCTCTTTGAAAACCTATAATCAGTACTCCAATAATTCCTCCATAAACTGAGTCAGGATTAAATGCACCATTTATGATAGCCAAAAGTCCTGAGCCTAAGTTGTTATAGTTGATAGCAATAATTGCAAGTGCTGAAATCACATAAACTGCTACCATCAGAGGAACTATCTTGTCGGTTACTCTTGCAATACTTTTGATTCCTCCAATAATTACTAATCCTACAATAATTGCCAAGCCTATTCCAAAATAAAAACCATTTTGCGACAAGAATTCAAATCCTGGTGTTTTAGACAATTGGTCAAAAGCTTGATTTGCTTGAAACATATTTCCTATACCAAATGAACCTATAACACATAAAATTGCAAAAGCCATGGCCAGTAACTTCCCAAATATTTTAAGTGAACCCCCTCTTTTTGCCAATCCCCTACTTAAATAATACATTGGGCCACCTGATACCTCACCATCCTTATTTTGAACTCTATATTTGACCCCTAATGTTGCCTCAGAAAATTTAACAACCATCCCAAGGAGTCCTGCCAAAATCATCCAGAACGTTGCCCCTGGACCTCCAATTCCGATAGCGATAGCAACTCCAGCAATATTTCCCAACCCTATCGTTGCAGAAAGCGCAGTTACCAGAGCTTGGAAGTGTGAAACCTCTCCCTTTTCAGTTGGTTTGTCATATTTCCCACGAATTAAATCAATAGCATGTTTGATTATTTTAGGGTTAAATTGAATGAATTTCATTTTAAAGGTAAAGAAAATCGCTCCAAATATCAGCCAAGCAACAATGAGTGGAAAACCCTGTATTTGAAAGGTTAAATTTTGATTATAAAAAGGTTGTGGGGATTCGTACTCAATAGCCCCTAATTCTTTTAACGAGCGATTTCCTCTTGAGTTTGTATAGTAAATTAAATCTCCTTGCTCCACCTTTTTATTTTCAAAAACTCCATGTTTTAGAATACCAGAACCAATTGCATAAAGGGGAATTTCATTCTCTCCCTCTTGTAAAATTGCAACAACATCGAGGTGATTTACAAAATCCCCATCACTTCTTGTCCATTTTTTAAATGTATAATTCTCTTTTTCTCTATCAAAACTGAAAGGTGCTTTTAATGAAAATTTATCTACTTTTAGTGTATCCGACCATATCTTTTTGAATAAAATATTTTTTAAGACATTTACAGACGGACGTATAAAACTTCCAATTTTTTCTTCAAAACTACTAACTGGAACAGAGCCAGTTAAATGCACAGAGTCTTTATTTGCATCAATCACTAACACAGATATTTCTGTACCTTCACTAAGAGATGATGCACTTTTATGATAGATTGAAACATTTTGTTGATTCCATAGAAAGATAAGCGGACTTCTTCCTCCTTTTATTTGAATTTCAGCTGTTACATCATTAATTGCAGCAGAATTGTTTTTTAGATGTAGTTCCGCTTGCAATCTTGTATCTTGTGAAAAACTTTCTGCTGAAAAAATTAGAAATAAAATTAGAATAAAATGTTTGTAATTGAGAATCATTTATAAAGTGCGTTTCTTTTAATAATAAGCTAAGTAATTTAGTACTAAACTAATATACAGTTTGTTCGACTTGTTCTTGTTCGACGAAAATAACAAAATTAATTGATTCATTAAAAATAATAAGAAATTACTTCTAAATCAAATATAAAATACTACCTTTACAGATTATTATCTACTTTTTAGGTTTTAAACGCTATTTATTATGAAAAGTTTGAAAATTATCTTTACATCAGCTATTGTATTTTTTTATAGCTATTCTTATGGTCAACAAGTTTATTCAACTCCGGGTTCATACTCATGGATAGTACCTGAATGTGTTACAGAAGTAACCGTTAAAGTTTGGGGAGCAGGAGGCGGAGGCGGTGCTGCTGATTCACATATGACTAATACTTGCCATGACTACCCAGAAAATGAAGCGTGTAGTGCTGCAGGTGGTGGTGGAGGCGGTGGGTTTGCTATGCGAACTTATACTGTTGTACCTGGAGAAACATATCAGATTCATGTGGGTGCAGGTGGTAGTGGTGGTAGTGCCGGTGGTAGCGGTGCAACTGGTAATAGCTTGAACAATGGTAGTAATGGTGGGCAAAGTACGTTCAGTGGTCCTGCCACCCTAACACCTGGAACACTTACAGCCACAGGAGGTGTTGGTGGCGGTGGAGCACGAACCAATAACACTAGTAGTTTTACTTGTCAACATCAGGGACATAATGGAACGGGGGGTTCTGGAGGAAGTGGATCAAATGGAACGGTTAATAGAACAGGAGGAAATGGCTCAGGAGGAGCTCATAGCGGAAGTTGCAATGACAGAAGTGGTGCTGGAGGTGGTGCTGGAGCAGAAAACGGAAACGGAGGAAATGGAACATTTGCAGCGTGTCCTAATGGCTCAATGAGTGGAGGTATAGGAGCTACAATAAGTGGAGGGAATGGAGGAAGTGGTATACAAAGTGGACTCTGTTCTGGCTGTAGAGATAGGCATAATGGTAATTCTGGTGCTACATTTGGAGGTGGTGGCGGTGGAGCATTAGTCCATTTAAACAACTACGCTAACAGTTGGGCACGCGCTAACGGCGGTTCTGGTGCACACGGTGCTGTAATCTTAGAGTACATTGTTCCACCAGCACCTAGTACGCCTACAATTACTGGTCCTCTTATCGTTTGCCAAGGTGCTTCGCAAGGGTATTCTGTTGCTGTAGATCCAAATGCTACTGGTTACAACTGGTCTTACACAGGAACTGGTACTATCACGAATGATGGTAATAATTCAATATCATTAAACAACATTCAAACAAGTGGTACTTTAACCGTAGAATTAGTAGGTTCGTGTGGTAGCGGTCCTTCTAATTCAATTAACATTGTAGTTATTGACCCACCAATTCTAAGTGGAATTTCTGGTCCTGCTGTGGTTTGTGAAAACGGAAGTGGCAGTTATTCTGTAACCAACATACCGGGTGCAAGCTACAGTTGGTCTTATACCGGTGGTGGTACAATCGTCAATGGCAACACTAATTCTATTACCATTAATAATATTACAAGTTCTGGCACACTTACAGTAACAGCTACAAATTCATGTGGTTCTGATAGTGAAACGTTTAATATTACAGTAGAAATTAATCCAGCTCAACCAATTATTGATATAGTCGATCCTACATGCGATGTTGATGGTTCAGCTGAAATAACAAATTATAACTCTGGCGTAACTTATGTTTTTAATCCAACTGGACCTAATTTTAACTCTACAACAGGTGATTTAGAGAATTTTAATTTCGGACAAATATACACAGTAGTAGCAGAAAACGCAAACGGTTGTACTTCTACAGAAACTTCGTTTACAATTGGTGCACAATTACCAACTCCGTCTGTGCCAATAATCAGCATAGTCGATCCTACTTGCGATGTTGATGGTTCAGCTGAAATAACAAATTATAGCTCTGGCGTAACTTATGTTTTTAATCCAACTGGTCCAAGTGTTGATGCAACTGGAAATATTACTGGAGCAATAATATTTGGTCAAGCATACACAGTAGTAGCAGAAAGCACAAATGGTTGTACTTCTCCTGAAACTTCGTTTACAATTGAAGCACGATTACCAACTCCGTCTGCGCCAATAATCAGCATAGTCGATCCTACTTGCGATGTTGATGGTTCAGCTGAAATAACAAATTATAACTCTGGCGTAACTTATGTTTTTAATCCTACTGGACCTAATTTTAACTCTACAACAGGTGATTTAGAGAATTTTAATTTCGGACAAGCATACACAGTAGTAGCAGAAAACGCAAACGGTTGTACTTCTCCTATTAGTTCTTTAACTGTTGAAGAAAAATATACTACACCAGCTGCTCCAGTAGTTGATGTAACTCCAGCAAATTGTGATGGAGATGGAACTGCTACAATTAGTGGATATGACAGTAATTTAACTTATAACCTTACAACTGGAACGGGAACAATTGGGGCTGATGGTTCAATTTCAGGTGTTGCTGGCAACTATACAATTACAGCAACAGAAAACGGTTGTACTTCTCCCGAAACGCCGTTTACAATTGAAGCACAATTACCAACTCCAGCTGCACCAATAATCAGCATAGTCGATCCTACTTGCGATGTTGATGGTTCAGCTGAAATAACAAATTATAACTCTGGCGTAACTTATGTTTTTAATCCTACTGGACCTAATTTTAACTCTACAACAGGTGATT